>Ga0255055_10002177_pt1 | contig 13959 bp, 8 predicted proteins | sample JV7_2_27_MG_FD_188633 | JGI IMG/M metagenome (GOLD analysis project Ga0255055, IMG submission 188633) | Seawater microbial communities from Jervis Inlet, British Columbia, Canada - JV7_2_27 | ecosystem: Environmental > Aquatic > Marine > Inlet | place: Canada: British Columbia | collected...
AAAAACCAAACATTATCTTCATCATGGCAGATGATCTGGGTTATGGTGATGTTTCCTGCTTCAATGAGGACTCTAAAATTATCACTCCATATATTGACAAATTAGCAGCGGATGGAGTGATGTTTACGGATGCCCATACCAGCAGTTCGGTCTGTACTCCTACACGATATGGAATTTTAACGGGTCGTTACAACTGGCGCTCTACCCTGAAAAAAGGTGTATTAAATGGATATAGTAAGGCACTGATTCCTCAGGATAGAAAAACTATCGCGGAATTATTAAAGGAAAACGGCTATAAAACGGCCGGAATTGGAAAATGGCATCTTGGTTGGGATTGGGCCAATGTGGATGCTAGCAAGGACAGCATTGATTATTCGAGAAAAGTAGAAAACGGACCAGGCACTCTTGGTTTTGATTATTTCTATGGATTTTGCGGTTCTTTAGATATGGCGCCTTATGTGTGGATTGAAAACGATATGCCAACCATGGTTCCTGAGAAGGAGACTGTAAATAAAGGAAAACAAACATGGTGGAGAAAAGGGCCAACCTCTGAGGACTTTGATCACGAGCAGGTTTTACCCCGCATCACAGATAAAACCATTTTATATATCAAGAAAAACGCCAATAAGGAAGAGCCATTTTTTATCTATATGCCGCTTCCGGCACCCCATACTCCAATATTACCCACAGAGGAATTTAAAGGTAAAAGTGGTTTGGATAATCCATATGGCGATTTTGTCATCATGGTGGATGCCATGGTGGGTAGGATTATGTCCACTTTGGAATCACAGGGGATAGCTGAGAATACAATTCTGATATTTACCAGTGATAATGGTTGTTCCAATCAGGCCGATTTTGAACAACTGGCTACCAAGGGGCATGATCCCAGCTACCTGTTTCGCGGGCATAAGGCAGATATTTACGAAGGTGGTCACAGGGTTCCCTACATCGTTCGCTGGCCAGCGAAAGTCAGTCCGGGAAAAACAGATCAGTTGATATGCACCACTGACCTGTTTGCGACTTTGGCTGATATTCTTCAGGTTGACTTTACTGATGATATAGCTGAAGACAGTTACAGTTTCCTTCCAGCACTCAAAATAGAATCAAATGCCACAGTCAGAACCAGCATTGTTCATCATTCAATCAATGGTTCTTTTGCCTATCGAAAAGACCAGTGGAAGGCTATTTTTTGTCCTGGATCAGGTGGATGGAGTGAACCAAAACCTAACTCCCCCGGAATAGAAGATCTACCTATATTTCAGCTTTATAATCTGAATGAAGATATCGCTGAGGTAAATAATCTGCACGACCAACACTGGGAGATTGTTGAGGAATACAGGGAAGAGCTGTCACAAATTATTTTGAACGGGAGAAGCACCTCAGGTGCATTGCAGATGAACGACGGACCAGAAACATGGCCCCAGTTAGATTGGATGAATAATTAAAAATAACATGATGAAATTATCCATTTTATTAGTATTGTTGAGTGGTATAGGATTCAGTGCCTCTCAGTTAACAGAAAATCCTCAGGCGGAAATTTCAAACGGGATTATCAAAGCCCATCTTTATCTTCCTGATGCAGAAAATGGCTATTACAGGGCAACCAGGTTCGACTGGTCAGGCATAATTTCCAGCCTTGAATATGATGGCCACAGTTATTTCGGACAATGGTATAAAAAGTATAGTCCTACTATCCACGATGCCATCATGGGACCGGTGGAATCCTTTTCTCCTCTGAATTATGATGAGACCGAGCCCGGGGGCACTTTTGTACAGATTGGTGTAGGCGTTTTGACCAAACCAGATGAAAAAAAGCATAATGCCTTCAACTTATATCCAATTGTTGATCCGGGTAAATGGAAAACCAAAAAAGAAGCAGATAAGATCCAGTTTATACAGGTACTGAATGATGATAACTATTCATACGAATATACCAAGACGGTTCAGCTTATTAAAGGCAAACCTGAAATGGTACTGTCTCATAATCTGAAAAATACCGGGAATCGTACAATTGAAACAAGGGTTTATAATCATAATTTTTTTGTGATTGATAATCAGCCAACCGGAACAGGTTTAGAACTGATCTTCCCAAAGAATGTCTCAGGTACAGGAAGAGGCATAGGAGATATTGCTGAAATACAGGGGAATAAGATTATTTTTAAGAGAGACCTTGTCAAGGGTGAATCCATTTATTGCAGTTCATTGGAAGGAATAAATAATAGCATCAAGGATTTTGACATAAAAATTGAAAACCGCATAACCGGTGCAGGAGCAAGAATTACAGGTGACCAGCCTCTTTCGAGACTTGTGCTTTGGGGCTCTTCAACTACTTTGTGCCCTGAAACCTATATCAGTATTAAGCTTGAACCGGGAAAGGAATTCAGCTGGAAGTACTTCTATGAATTTTATACATTCAATATTGAAAATCAATAATTAATCCAATTCTTTTATACCACATGTTAGACAATGACATAATTAATAATTTCTAATCATTTGCACCCGCGATCACTTTCAGGATCAGGGCGGTATCCACCCATATCGGATCCAGTGCCCCAATATAGATAAGTCAGCACTTGAGATTACCTGAAAAGAACAGGATAGAGGGTATCGATCCCCGAATCTCCATAGTCTGACTGCCGTGTTTGCTTTGTAAATGCAGACTATTTAAAGGATTACAGGGCTTAGCCTTCAGCATTTACACGTTCAAGTAAACCTTTCATATAACCTACCGAAAAAGCGGTTCCTGAATTGTAGACCATTCTTGGAATATGGTCAGCAATAAACACGCCATTGAAATCCACTTTTTTCAGGGCTTTCAAAATTTTGTACATATCAGCAAACCCGTCATCGAGAAATGATTCGACAAAGTGTGGTAAGGGTTGATTTACATTACGAAAATGAACCTTAAATATTTTCTTTTGCCGGCCAAAATAGTCAATTGTTTCTAACACGTCCTTGCCCATTAGAGTACCGCCCTCAAGCCAGCAGCCAACACAAAGGCATATTCCAACATTTGGGCTGTCGGCAATTTCCATGGCCCTTTTATAGCCATCAAAATTGCTGAAAATACAACGAGGGATACCGGCGAGTTCTGGTACGGGTGGATCATCGGGATGTATCCCGATATGAACACCTTCTTGTTCTGCAACAGGGGCAGCTTTCCTGATAAAATACTCATAATTGTCCCAAATCTCATCTTGAGTATACTCGCGGCCGTGACTTAAAGGTGTTGTGTATTGCTTTTTGTCCCAATGTCCGGAACCTTCTGTTTCAAGTTTAGCAAGGTCAAGCGCACGAGCGCTGGCCCCGCCACGAGTGGTTTCCCGCTCGGTACTCCAGATACCATTACCCATATGCGCGTAGGTTGTGTAACCTATACCAGCCGTACCTAAGTTCCGCAGATGGGTTAAATACTCTTCAATTTTTTCATCCCTGCCCGGCAGGTTGAGTACAATTGAGTCCTGGTTATGGACTTTAGAATTGCCAAAACCAAAGACATTGATCCCGGCATCTCCGTAGATTTTCTTACGACTTGCAAAGTATTCAGCACTGGCCTTTGAGCCATTTGTCCAGAGAACAACCTGGTCGAGACCCAATTGTTGAATGAACGCTATGTCTTCTTCAGTGGGTTCAGTCCTGGCCTGTAAAGCAATCTTCATTCCAGATTTTACAGGTGCAGTTTTTTCAACTCTTTTAAAAGGAGTTTCAACAGTGTCAGTACAACCGATCATCGCGGTTCCGGCAGTTCCGATTCCGGTAAGAGACAGTGCAGTTAGTGCTGAACTTTTTTTGATAAAATCTCTACGATTTTCCTTCATGACAAATTAATTAAAGGTTTATTTAACAGTAATTTACTTTGAAATATGATCTTTAAGATTTTGGGTTCATCCCTTTTGGTAACCGTTTACATTCCCGACCAGACCTTCGACTCACCTTGCTTCAGCGACATGATGCCTCCCGGTTTGCCTTGAACAGTGATGCGGAAAGTCCCATCTCGATTTGCGTAAATGGTGGCCTGTACAAGCTGCCCATCCTTCCAATCGATATCGACCTCAAAGCCTCCACGAGCACAAAGGCCCTTGACGCTGCCGGTAGTCCAGACCTTCGGTAGCGCTGGCAATAGATGGATTTCGCCGCCATGACTTTGTAGAAGCATCTCGGCGATGCCGGCTGTCGCGCCAAAATTAGCATCGATTTGAAAAACCCGCCCGCTATTGAACAGGTTTGCTGCGAGTCTTTGCATGACATGGTTGTTGAGGGCATTATGGGCACGATCACCATCGCCCAGACGAGCCCACAAGGAAATTCTCCATGCGCCAGGCCATCCGCCAGCGTCCCCCCGTTGGATCAGTGACGTCCGCGCTGCTTCGAACAGCTTTGGGGTATCGCTCCGATTGATCTGGCTGCTTGGATACAGTCCATAGAGGTGCGAGACGTGGCTGTGCTGATCCTCGGGATTATCCCAATCCACCAGCCATTCCTGAAGCTGGCCATGCCGACCGATCTTCATGGGCGCCAGACGAGCTCGCGTTTTCGTCACCTGCGACCGAAAGGCCTTGTCGACGTCCAAAATCTCCGATGCCGCTATGCAATTCGCAAATAGATCGCGCAGGATCTGCATATCGATGGTAGGCCCTGAGCAAACCGAGGTCCCATCGCGTCCCACGCTGAGACCATCCTTCGTCCCGCCGCCGTGACTGTGCTCGGGTGAGAGCGATGGTGAGGTGATCAGGTGACCGTCCTCGTTCTCGACAAGAACATCCAGGAAGAATTCAACCGCGCCCTTGAGGATGGGATAGGATTCTTTGAGGTGTTCGGTGTCACCCGTGTAGAGATAGTGCTCCCAAAGATGCTGGCAAAGCCATGCACCACCCATGGGCCACGTTCCCCACTGAGCGCCGTCAACCGGCGCTGTGCCGCGCCAAAGGTCCGTGTTGTGATGCGTAACCCAGCCACCGGCTCTGTAATGGACTTTTGCCGTATTTCTTCCTGGAGCCTGCAGCTCGCCGACCATGCGTAGCAGGGGCTCGTGGCATTCGCTGAGGTTGCAGACTTCCGCCACCCAGTAGTTCATCTCAATGTTGATGTTGATCGTGTACTTGCTTCCCCAAGGCGGAATGATCGAGCTGTTCCAAATGCCTTGCAGATTCAGGGGCTGTGTACCGGGTCGCGACCCGGCGATCATCAGATAACGGCCATACTGGAAGAGTTGTTCGGCCAGAAGTGGGTCATCGCTGTCATCGGTGACTCCCTTGAGCCGTTCATCGGTCGGCAGGTTCTCATTCGCCCCCTTGCCGCCAAGATTGATCGCTACGCGTCCAAACAGTCCCGAATAGTCATCGATATGCCTCTGGCAGAGCTGATCGAACGATTTACCGCGCACGCCGGCGAGATAATCGTCAACCTTTGTCAATGGATCCCCACTGACGTCCTGATAGTTGACGTAGCTGGTTGCCGCCACATAGACAATCGTTACTGCGTCGGCATCCGTAACGGAGATCTTGTCGCCCTGTGCAAGGACCGTTCCGCCTTCGGCTGCGACTTTGACCTGGACCGCGAACCTCAGCCCTTCGCCCTCCCACGGTCCGATCAGTCTGGTCTCCTCGCGCGGCCCAAGCTGGCCTGTCATCGTAAGCATGTTGCCTGTGGTCGTTTGGGATGTAGAGGCATGAGGGCTTGTCATCAACAGGTCAAACGTAATTCGTCCTGGCTTGTCGCACTCAAGACGCATGACGATGGCCTGGTCGGGTTGGGATGCAAAGACCTTTCGCGTAAAGCGTGCATTACCGATACGATAGGAAACCGTGCTCACGGCGTTTTGTAAATTGAGCTCGCGGCGATAGTCACTCGATTTTTCGCCCTGGGAAAAATTGAGGAAGAGGTCACCCAATGTCTGATATGCCATCTGGTACTTAGGCCTGCCGAGCATCTTCTGTGCTGTTGCCTCCGCATCGAGGTATTCGCCTTGCTCGAGTTGTTCTCGAACCGTGGCAAGGTGCTGATAGGCGTCCGGGTTGTCGTAGCTTTGGGGACCGCCGCTCCATAAGGTTTCTTCGTTTAGCTGCAGATGCTCCTGCTCAATCCCTCCATACACCATGGCCCCGAGTCGCCCGTTGCCTATTGGCAGTGCCTTGGTCCATTCGGTGGCTGGCTGCGTATACCAAAGCGTCAAAGCTCCGGAGGCCTCTCGCGTCTGTGCTGTAGTTTCTTTCTCAGCAGCAGAACCCAGGCCTGCTAATTCATTTAAACTACTGATTTTTATCTTGGCTGCGTTTATTGTACTGCAAACAAACATCAGCCCAATAATCAAAATATATGGTGTTGTTTTCATGTGTTTTCCCTATTTTTTAGTTTTACCTCTTAACCCAACAGTCGACATGTCGATGGGTTTAAATCCTATTTTGAATGCAGGTGAATCTGGTTTTAATGAATAATCATCTTCAGATGCATTCACGAAGCTGGGGTCCATAACAAGTGAATGAGTATCAAAACCCAGTCCTTGCCAGTCAGCGAAGTTCTCTGTTCCCTCCAAACCTCGGATAACCGGCATTTGATGAAAACATTCGCGGGGATTCCAATAAACATTGTAATCGGATTCGGCAAGAAGGGAATGCTCTCCATCTGTGAGATAAGTATATACATCTGAACCAGTAAAGTAAAAAATGTTTCGAATAAAACGGATATTCTCGTGATGCCGGTTTCTTGGATTATTGCTTTTAATCACGGCATTCTGGCTATCAACAAAAATATTATTCACGATGGTATTATGACGGCTTGCATGCCAGACATGTATTCCCTCGGTTGTCCTGTAAACAATATTATTTTCAACCAGCGCATACCTTGTCTCGCAACCCAGATAGATCCCCCATCCGGGAGAGCCATAGCCAGCCGGTGAAAATACATCATGAATAAGATTATTCTTGATTATAATATTGGAATCCCTCACAAAAATACCGGCACCATCATTCAGCTTTTGCATTACCCTGTATATCTCATTGTATTCAATCCTCAGGACCTGGGACTGGTTTCTCCGCTCCTGTTCCTGGTATTCAGTTGACCAGTGGCGGCCATAAATCCCGGACTGCGAAATGTCGTGTACTAAATTGTGTGCAATTTCTCCACCACCATCGTCGACATTTATACCAACGGCACTATAAAACACTGTTCCGCAATCATGAATGTGATTATAGGTTAATATGTTAGGTTCTTTTCCGTAGCTACGGCTTATGATACCTCCGCTGCCGGCATCGTAAATTTTGTTTCCGGTAATAATATTCGCATCCCCTGTTACCTCAAGAGCATATGTTCCAACATTTCTTACGCAATTATTTTCAAATGTGCAAAATTTTGTGCCTTCAAAGGTAATTGCTGAAGGTCTGTAGATATCACCAACGTCACGAATCGTTGGAATTCCTTCTTTTGGTAAAACATAATCCACATCTGAAAAAGTCAACCCTGAGAAATTAATGTATTGCACATATTCCTGACCTTCCAGGTTACCTTTTAAACCGACCAGCTGATTGACAATAGGTGCCCGAAGCTCTGATCTACTGAGATCGTCAGTTGGGTAGAGGTATAGCCTGCCTGTGTGACTGTCGAGATACCACTCTCCCGGTTGATCCAACCCTTCCAGGACATTCTCAATATAATACCGGTTGGTGATGCTGCTATTGGAATTTCTAAGTGCCCTGCCTATTGGCCCGGTGAATGTAACTATCCTTTCCTGTTCATCAACATTGGAGATGAAGAGTCTTGAATCATTCCATGCATGAAATATCACAATTTCCGCTTCATCAAGATTATTCCATATTTTAATATCCCCCTCCTTGAACTTCATTGCAGAGCGGCCGATATCCAGATCTGTCTTTTCGACAATGAAATAATGATCTTTATCAGGAATGCGGGCACGATCCATCCTTTTACCATTCAGAAAAAGTTGCCTGAATTTCCATTTGCCATCCCTGGCCTCCGGAACATCACAAACCAATATGTTTCCTTCATAGTACTCCCATTGACTCTTTATTTCCCTGCCTCCGCTGATTACTGGCTTCTCATCTTTGTAAGCACGGTAGGTAATTGGACAGGTCTCGGTCCCGGAATCTTCAGTTGTCAGGATAAATGGTTCGGTGAGCTCATAGGTACCTCCAAGAAGAAAAACGGTAACAGGTGATTTCAACTCACCTGTTTTTTTGAGTTCCCTGATGGCATCCCTTGCTTTTTGTAAGGTGGCAAATGGCTTATCAATACTTGTCCCAGCTTGTGAATCACTACCCTCAGGAGAAACGTAGAAGACAATATCCGCTGCTTGCTCAGCCATTACTGATGTCCATGTTGGCAAAACAAACGCTATAATCAGGAAGCATAGAAAGAATTTATCAGTTTTCATTATTTGGGTTTATTTTGACAGCTGACCATCAGTAGACCGATAATAATAATGTAAAGCTCAGACCTGAGGTACTTCCTGCTGAATTGTTTCCTATTCATACTTTTTAATCTGTAAATTCTATTTCATGTAGATTTTAAAGTCACTGTAATTAGCTGATCTTGTATACATATGTCTCAGACCTATCCTTCCCTCCTCCAATGGATCAATCTTGTCTAATTCCCAGGAGTACAATTAATTTTTCCTTTATTCATTATCCATTCTGCACTGTTGGTTTGAGCTTCTCCTTTATAAAACCCGGCCGGGATCGAATAAATTCCCCAGTGGATAAACATACCAAATCTGGCATCCTCCCACCAGTCCATACGCTGTTCATCTGAAAGTTCTTTACCTTCTGACGATCTATGTGTGCAGCCTGCATTTACAAGCATTGTAAAAACTATCAAAATCAATACTCTCATTTTGATATGTTTATAATTTTTAACACTATCAATTAATTCATTTGCACTTTTTGCAGTTACTGAAAGGAATATCTGACGAAGCCATCTGAGGTTGTCATCCAGCATTTAACATGATTAAGGTCTTATTTCGACCAAGTCATAACGAATTATCCCGACTAAAGTCACAAGCCAAATATATCCATACGAATCCATGTAAATTGCTGTCACTTAATTATTAGACAACCCATTTTCGATGGAAAGTCTTGAAAACAATTGTTCGGCGCCCAGACAACATAGTTGATGGAAACAAAATAAGCCAATTAAAATATGGATTTTGAAACAGTACATCGTTAGAATCTAATACTGTTGGATAGCTTAACTGCGTAAGTTAAAAAACTTTTCACACCTAAAAATTAATGTGGATAATAGAATAATTTGTGTAAACATTAACTTAGAGGTGGTTCTCTCAATCTCCAAGATTGAAAATAACCATCATCGTAAAATTATTACTTTTACAAAATCAACCCAATTTACTGATTAAAAACAAAAAGCATGAATACCCTGGTAAAATTAGTAGCATTCTCAATTATTCTATCCATTACTGGATGCAATCAGCCATCCACTGACTCATCAAATATTGCCAAGGAAAGCCTTGATGTGGCTGTCCAGCAACTTACGCTATCTCTTGAAAAAATAGGAGATTCTGACCAAAACCCCCGGACTGCAGAAATTGGTGTGCTCCGGCAGGTGAGGTCGCGGGACTGGACCAGCGGATTTTATCCGGGATGCCTCTGGTACCTGTATGAGTATACCGGAGACGAAAAATTTCTAGAAGCTGCTAAACATTTTACTAAGAATGTTGAGAAGGAGCAGTATAACGACGGCACCCATGATTTGGGATTTATGATGTATTGTAGTTTTGGAAATGGCTATAGACTGACCAAAGAAGCAGGATACAAGGATGTTGTAATACAGAGTGCAAAAACCCTGGCCACACGATTCAATCCAGTTGTAGGAGTCACCAGATCCTGGGATCATAACCAGGATAAATGGCAGTATCCGGTGATCATTGACAATATGATGAACCTGGAACTTCTATTCTGGGTTGCCAGAGAAACAAATGATACAGATCTGTATGAATTAGCGGTAACTCACGCAGAAACAACGATGAAAAACCACTACCGGGGAGACCACAGTTCCTGGCATGTATTAGATTACGACACCATCACCGGAGAAGTTCTCCACAAGCATACCCATCAGGGCTATGCCCATGAATCTGCCTGGGCCAGAGGGCAATCCTGGGGATTTTACGGATATACAATGACCTACCGGGAAACTGGTGATCAGAAGTTCCTGGACCATGCAAAAAACATTGCAGATTTCTTCCTGAATCATGAAAACCTTCCGGAGGACATGGTACCTTACTGGGATTTCGACGCCCCGAACATTCCTGATGAACCGAGAGATGCCTCTGCTGCAGCAATCCTCTGTTCCGGCCTGTATGAATTAAGTACACACCTGGGAGCTCAGGGTGGTCCCTACAAAGAGGCCGCAGACAAGATCCTGTCAAGCCTATCTTCAGATAAGTACCGGGCACCTGTCGGCGAAAACAACAACTTTATCCTGAGGCATTCTGTAGGCCACATGCCTGGTGGATCTGAAATAGATGTTCCCATTATATATGCGGATTATTATTTCATTGAAGCCTGTATGCGGAAACTGGCCCTGGATTCAGGGAAATAGAAGGAGACCATCATAATGCTGACAGCAGTCGGATAATCTGATTATTGTTTCGTCTACTGATGCTGTTTAATGAGAAAATGACATGATAATTAATATTATTATGAATGGACTTATGAAAAATGTTAAGCTCTTTCTTATTGCAGTAATGGTTGTGAGCGGATGCACGCTGGATCAACAAAGGGATGGGCAAGAACAAGGCTATTTAGGTACATTAAAAAGTAAAAATTCCCGGGAGATCCCAGGTTCGTACTGGGGTATACAGGCCAGTACCCTTGAAGACACACTGCTTGACAAAGCTGCTGATATCGGTGTGAAATGGACGCGCCTGGGGGCTTCATGGCCTTCGATTGAAAAGGAAAAAGGCATATATGACTGGTCGGAGACAGATATCGCCTTTACCAAAATATATGAGAAAGGTATAACCCCTTTTGTCACCCTGGGAAGAGGAAACAAATTGTATACTGAACTTACGACTTATGATGATCCGCAACTGGCAGAGATTTACGGGTACAGACCTGCTCCTCCTACCCGGAATCCGGAGGCACTAAAGGCCTGGCTAAGGTTTGTCAGGGCAACAGTTGAAAAATATAAAGACAGGATCAAATACTGGGAGGTCTGGAATGAACCGAATCACAGGAATTACTGGGGGGCTCCGCCTGACGGGAAAGATTATGGGAAGCTCCTAAAAGTCACAGCCTCCTTGATCAAAGAAATTGATCCTGAAGCCATTGTGATCGGCGGATCGATGGCAGGGATCAATCCAGATTTCACAGAAGATTTTCTTAGTGTTGGAACTGCGGATCTAATTGATATCATATCTTACCACAACTATGGTGCAATACCCGAAAAACGGATATACCGGGCCGTGGAATTATGGGAAGTCATTAACCGGTATAACCCGGATATTCAGCTCTGGCAGGGAGAATGCGGATATCCTTCACACAGCAGTACCAGGGATTATCGCGGCATTTCTCCCTGGGGATTGAATATCCAGTCAAAATGGCTTCTCCGCCAGGCATTTACGGATGTATACTTTTGCAAAGCCACCCTTAGCAACTATTTTAAACTGGTCCACATAGGGGGCCGGGGGGAAAGTAAGGAACGAACCATGCTCTCTCCGGTTGACAGCCTGTTGGGATTCCCTGAAAGAGGCGGTTCCCGGGTCAGGACCTGGGGCGTCAATGAAAAATGCCTCCTGTCCAATCCTGACCTCGTACCCAAACCAGCTTATTTCACCTATCAGAATCTTTGCTCTGTTATGGATGACCGGTACAAGATCAAAGATATTGATCATACCATCCGGGTGCTGGATCCAGGGATGTTTTACGGGATCGGGGTGGAAGATGATGCTTTCCCTTCCGTTCCCCTTGTTGCAGGTTTTGCAAACGATAAAGACCATTATCTCATAGCCTACTGGCTCCCCTGGCACCCCCAGGAACATACACCCGATCCGGCAACTATAAACCTGGAGCTAAACGAATGCGGATTTGAAAAACCGGTAAGAATAGACCTTCTTTCCGGAAAGGTTTACGAAATTGATAAGTTTGAGAATAAGCTTGGAATAACAGTATTTTATGAACTTCCCCTGAGTGATTATCCGTTCCTGATTACTGAACTGGAAGATATTGACATCAACTAAAGTGTAGAAAAAGAAAGCCATAACAAAAACAGAAAAACTCCAGAGAAAGAATATTCAAAGAGTTGAATCATGAAGAACCTTGTAAGCTTCCCAAATTTTTAATTTTTCAATTCAAAAATCTCTCTGTTTTCACTACCTTTTTCTATTCCAACATTTAAGTCGCCTAATTCCTTACGGGCTTTTTCCACAATGGCCATTATTTCCTTGACTTTATCAGGATAATACTCAATTACATTATATTGTTCCCCTGGATCCCGCATCATATTATAAAGTTCAGGTCTTTCAATTACTGTATTTATTCTGTTGCCTCCGTGTCCATCGTTTCCTGGTTCTGTATTGTACGATCTGTAGGTGTGTGGCAGTACAAGTTTCCAATTTCCCTTTCGAACGGCGTTTAAATTGTTTTTACCATGATAGTACAGAATAGATTCGCGAGGGTCTGATTTGAAATCGCCTTTTAAGAGTGAGCTAATATCAAGTCCATCAATCTTATTTTCAGGCAAATCGCCATTTGTGATTTCTGCAAATGTTGGTAAAAGGTCAATTGCACAGGCCAGTTTATTACAAACAGTACCAGCCGGAATATTCTCTGGCCATTGAATAATAAATGGTACTCTTTGTCCGCCTTCCCAGCTTGTCGTTTTTCCTTCACGTAGTCCGCCTGCTGAGCCGGCATGATTCCCGAAATTTAGCCAGGGTCCATTATCAGTTGTGAAGACTACAATTGTATTATCTTCAATATTGTTTTTCTCTAATGTTTTCAATATCTCGCCAACGGACCAATCAATTTCCATCATTACATCACCATAAAGTCCTTGCTCGCTTTTACCCCTGAATTTATCGGAAACTCCAAGCGGAATGTGTCCCATGGTATGCGGGACATATAAAAAGAATGGATTTTTTGCATTTCGGTCTATAAAATCAACAGCTTTTTCGGTATAGAGCGTTGTGAGTTTATCCTGATCTTTCAGACTTATAATTCTTTCTGCAATTTCATTTCCCACAATGAGAGGTAGCTCCGGATAATTTCCGCGACCTTCACCTTCGGGCAATCTTTCACCTGTAACATTGCTATTTGGCCACATATCATTTGAGTAGGGTACTCCGACATATTCATCGAAGCCATGCTGCAATGGAAGAAACTCTTTTTGCCAGCCCAAATGCCATTTGCCAAAACAGGCAGTTGCATATCCTTGTTCTTTAAACATTTCGGCCATTGTAAGTTCTTTTGGGTTAATACCAATTTTATGATGGGGGAACAATGCTCCCGAAAACCCTATTCTATTAGGGTAACATCCTGTAAGCAGGCCTGCACGCGAAGCACTACATACAGGCTGGGCAGAGTAGAAATTTGTAAATCTCATTCCTTTACTAGCCATTTGGTCAAGGTTTGGAGTTTCAAATCCAGTCGCTCCATAGCAGCCAACATCACCATAACCTTCATCGTCAATAAATACTATTATGACATTTGGCTTTTCTGTGTTTTGTTTTTGAGTCTGATTACACGTTACAAATAGAACAGCAAGCAGGGTTAAAATAAAATACTTCTTCATTTTTTTAAATTTAATTATTCCAAATTTCCAGTCGCTAATATAGTTACCTGATCTCACAAACCCATAAAATAGTATCCTTCTTCTAAACCCGATGACGCAGTAGTTCATTCAACAGCCAGACTTGTTTCTTATGTATGCTTTAAATATCTTGTATACGATTAATCCAAAAACTATGAAGCTCCTTAAACTACTCGCATTGTT
>Ga0255055_10002178_pt1 | contig 13957 bp, 10 predicted proteins | sample JV7_2_27_MG_FD_188633 | JGI IMG/M metagenome (GOLD analysis project Ga0255055, IMG submission 188633) | Seawater microbial communities from Jervis Inlet, British Columbia, Canada - JV7_2_27 | ecosystem: Environmental > Aquatic > Marine > Inlet | place: Canada: British Columbia | collected...
CGCTACCATGATGGCGACGGTGGCCAACGGTGGCTTCCGAGTGGTGCCACGGGTGACGCAGGTTTCTTCGTCGCCCAAGCTCGAGCCGGTGGGTGTGGAGCCGGCAGCCCTGGAGGCGGTTCGGGACGCACTCTGGGCCGTGGTCAATGAGAGAGGTACCGGCGCCAGGGCTCACGTGCCAGGGATCGATGTCGCTGGCAAGACCGGCACAGTGCAAGTCGTTCGGCAGGAGACGTGGATCAAAAGCGAGGATCTTCCCTACGAGAAGCGAGATCACGCCTGGTTCGTATCATTTGCCACGGCAGGCGAAAGGCAGTTGGTGGTGATCGTTTTTGTGGAGCATGGAGGCATGGGGTCGCGGGCGGCCGCACCCCTGGCCAAGAAACTATATGAGATCTACTTCCGGGACCTTCTCGACAGTCGCCAGCCTGCCTGACGAGCGGCCCGCTCTGCGGATGTTGGCGGGCGTGCGCTGGGGCATGCTGGTGGCAGCCTTGCTGCTCTCGGCCGTGGGCCTGGCCACGGTGCACAGTGCTAGCACCGAAATGGCCATCGACTACCTACCCCGGCAGGGCCTGTGGGTGGGAATCGGTCTGCTTTGCTTTGTCATCGCCTTCAGCTTCGACTATCAGACCTTGGCCAAGTTCTCGGTCGGCATCTACGCCGCCAGTCTGGTCCTACTGTTGCTGGTGATCTTCCTGGGGCAAGAGGCGGGAGGGGCACAGAGCTGGCTGGGCATCGGCGCCTACAGGCTACAGCCCTCGGAATTCGCCAAGATTGCCACGGCACTCTATCTGGCACAGTATCTAGCAGGCCGCAATCGTCACCGTCTGCGCAACTATGAGGTGATCGTCGCCGGGCTGATCGTCCTGGCGCCGATGGTCCTGGTGGCCCTGGAATCCGACCTGGGAGGCGCCGTCATGTTTCTTCCCATGTTGGCGGGGATGTTGTGGCTCGCAGGTGTGCAATGGCGGTTCGTGGTGGCGTTGGTGTTGATTGCCCTGTTTGCCGGGGGTCTGATGTGGACCTTTGGAATGCAGGATTATCAGAAGGAGAGGGTGCGAACGTTCGTGTCACCCGAGAGGGACCCCCTTGGCGCTGGCTATCAGCTCCAGCAGAGCAAGATTGCCGTCGGCTCAGGACAGTTTGTCGGCCGCGGCTACAAACAAGGAACCCAAAGTCAGCTGCGCTTCCTACCGGCTCGCCACACCGACTTCATCTTTGCGGTTTTGGCGGAAGAGTGGGGCTTTCTCGGCGTCGCACTGGTACTTGTTCTCTACGGGGCATACATAGTCAACGGCGCCCAGGTAGCTGCCCGGGCGCGTGACCGAGTCGGGATCCTGCTGGTCGTGGGCCTGCTTTCGGGTGTCGCCTTCCATGTTCTCTACAACACCGCCATGGTGGTGGGTCTCGTGCCCATCACCGGAATCCCGCTGCCGTTTCTCTCCTATGGAGGATCCTTCACTCTGGCCAACTTCATCGCCACCGGACTGATCCTTGGCGTAGACTTCCGAAGGCACGTGAATCGGTAATCTCCGTAGTTGTCGGTACCGCCTGGACCAAGGCCCTGGGCCAGCCTGCGTTATTCATGAGCCGCACGGCATAATGCCGCGATCACCCACCATCTCGCCCCGTACTCGGACTTCGCTCCTCAACATACGGCAAGTATGCCTCCGGGGCTCAGCCCTGCGTGCGACCCGACCTGGCGGATGCTCACGACATTCTGCTCGCGCGGTCATGAATAATGCAGGCTAGGATGAGCATCAGGTACGGACAACGATGTCGAGTCAATTGCTGATTGAGTCCGGTCTGCATGAGACACGCGCTGCCCTGCTTGAAGAGGGTCGCTTGGTAGAGGTTCATATCGAGCGCGGGCCGGACGCCGGTGTGGTTGGCAGTATCTACAGGGGTCGGGTTTCGAGAGTGCTGCCAGGCATTCAGGCCGCATTTGTCGATATCGGCCTGGACCGAGACGCCTTTCTATATGTTGGGGATCTCCAGCCGACAGCGGCAGGTTCGCCCTCTATCGAGAGCGTGGTCAAAAGCGGCCAGGAGCTGATCGTGCAGGTCATCAAGGAACCACTGCCGGGAAAGGGTGCGCGAATCACTTCGCAGATCACCCTGCCGGGCCTCTTCCTGGTGCTGCTACCAGGGGTCGATAGCGTCAGCATCGCGCGGCGAATTACCGCTCCGGAAGAGCGACGACGGCTTGAATCCCTGTTACGGGAGATACGCCCAGAGGCAGCTGGCCTCATCGCCCGCACCGCCGGTGCCGGACGAACCGATGACGAGCTGTTACAGGATCTCCGTCGGCAGGAGCAGCGGTGGGACGACATACAGAGCCGCGCCACGACCGCCAAAGCACCGGCCCTTCTCTATCAGGAGCTCGGTCTTCCCGAGCGCGCCGTGCGCGACCTGCTGGATGAAAGCGTGGGGGAGGTATGGGTCGAGGGGGATGCGGCCCACGCACGAATCACCGAGTTTCTTCAAGCCATGGACACCCCCATGGCGGAGAAGGTTCGATGTTACCGGGAGGCAGAGTCGCTCTTCGACCGTTTCGATGTCGAGGTCGCCATCGACAAGGCCCTGCAAAGCAGGGTTTGGCTCCGCTCGGGAGGCTTTCTGGTGATCAATTCGACCGAGGCTCTGGTAGCGATCGATGTCAACACCGGCCGCTACACAGGTGCGAGCGATCTCGAGGCAACGGCCCTCGAAACCAATCTGGAGGCGGCAGTGGAAGTGGCTCGGCAGATCCGTCTGCGTGACTTGAGCGGTATCATCGTCGTCGACTTCATCGACATGGCCGACTCCGAGCACCAGGCACGAGTGCTGACCCATCTCGAGTCAGTGCTCGAAAACGATCGTGCCCGCACGCAAGTCGCAGGTGTGTCGGAGTTCGGGTTGGTGGAAATCACCAGAAAGAGAATCCGTGGTGGCCTGCAGCAGCGCCTCGCCCAACCCTGTCCCTGCTGCGCCGGAAAGGGCTGGACAAAGGGTCCGGCCAGTGTGGCTTTGGAGCTGGGACGGGCGCTGCGGCGACGCCCCAGAGGGAGCGGACAGTCACTGCGACTGCGAGCCCACCCACACCTGGTGAAGGCCTGGCAGGAAGAGCAGGGGGAACTGTTGGCAGAGCTGGAGGCCGAGCGAGATCAACGGATCGAGCTCGAAGAGGACCACCGGCTGCGGCCAGACGAGTACGAGATCGTTACAAGTTGAGAGGTCTGTGAGCGACGCATCTGCAATGGAAGTGGAACCTTTCGAGCTCGACGACTACCGCGGCGAATTCGCCGGCTCTTATCATCCACTGGATCTGCGAGAGACCCTCGAGCGACTGGTGAATCCTCGCGCGACCAGCGAGACGCTCCACTGGGGCCGGAACTACCTCTATACCGCCGTAATCGAGACACCAACTGGCACTCACGAGGTGGCGATCAAGCAGTTCCGCAATCAGACCCTGAAAGACCGTCTGATTGGGCGGTTCAAGGGGAGCAAGGCGAAGAGAAGCTGGCGCGCGGCCCTCGCTTTACAAAGGGCAGGCGTCGCCACACCGACACCGGTAGCGGTCATCGAGTCGCAGCGGACCGACGGACCCTCCTTCTTTGCCGCCGAGAGGCTGCATGACTTTTTCGAGGCGCGGTATTTCTTTCGAGCCCTCGAGGCCGAGCGTGAGCAGGAGGAGTATCCGGAAATCAATGCGGATCAGCTCATCGAGATTTTGGGTCGGTCGATCCGTCGACTCCATGATGCGGGGGTTTGGCATCGTGACCTGTCGATAGGCAACCTGCTGCTGCGCGATTCTGGCGACCAAGAGAAGAAAGCACCAGAGGTGTTCTTTGTCGATCTCAACCGGGCACGGGTGGGGCGACGCATGGGCACCATGCGGCGGACGCGCGACCTCTGCCGACTGAGAATCTTCCGGAACGATCATCAAGAGCTGTTCCTACGCTCCTACTGGGGTGGAGAAACGGCGGCGCTCGGTTGGAAGCGGTTTCTCTATCGGCTGTACTTCCGTGGTTTTCTTCTCAAGATTCAGTCGAAGGCGGCGATTCGCCACCCCTTTCGGGCGCTGAACGAGTCGGTGCGTCCTCGGCGACCCCATGTTCACATCCCACCGGCGCCGGAGGAGGCCTCGAGCCGTGATCGGAGTGTCTGGGATACGCTCTCGGACCAACCTCATCAGCACGCAACCCGATTTCAGCGCCTGTTGGTGAGGCTGTCGGATGCACCGCTGCACGCCCGCGAGCTCGGCGCGGGTCTTACCGGTCTAGCGCGCGCCAGACGACGCTATCGAGAGCTCCAGACAGAGCTCTACAGCAAGCCGACTCCCTGGCGAGGAATGGGCATCGCATTGCGGCCCTGGCCCCAGAACCCAGAGGTCCTGTTGTCGGCGCTCGAGAATCTGGGTACCCGGCGGGTGCTGTTACGTCTTCACTCCTGGCAGCAGGACCAGCGGGACGAAGAGGAGCTGGCGAGCGAGCTTCACCGGCGGGGATTCGAGCTGACCTTCGTGCTGGCACAGAATCGAGACATGGTGCGCGATCTCGCACGGTGGCAGACAGCGGTGACCGAGCTTGCCGAGCGCTTTGGGGGATTCGGCTACCACTTCCAGGTAGGACAAGCCATCAATCGCAGCAAGTGGGGGGTCTGGAATCACCAGGAGTATTTGAACCTGGTGGAGATCGCAGCGGAGGTTCTCCGACAGCGCCCGAGGGTGGAGATTTTGGGGCCGGCCGTCATCGACTACGAACTGTATCGGACGGCGGGAATCCTCAATATTGCCCACCCGGGTGTGTACTTCGATGCTCTGGCCAGCCTCCTCTATGTCGACCGTCGCGGTGCCCCGGAGAACCGGCAGTTGGGCTTCGACACCGTCGACAAGGTCGTGCAGCTCAAGGCGATCGCCGAAACTGCGCGCAACTGTGGTGAGCGCAGCTGGATCACAGAGGTCAACTGGCCGCTTTGGGAGGGACCGCACTCACCGGCTGGCCGCAAGGTAGCGGTCGATCAGGAATCGCAAGCCGATTTTCTGGTGCGCTACTATCTGCTGACCTTGGGCACCGGGATGGTGGAGCGGGTCTACTGGTGGCAATTGATCGCCCGGGGCTACGGCCTGAGTCACGACGACGGCAGCGATGGACTGAATCTGCGTCCCAGCTTTCACGCGTTCACGACACTCTACGAGCAGCTGGAAGGGACTACGTTTCTGGGGCCTCTGGCAGCACCGGAACCCCAGCGTCTCTACCACTTTCGCCGCGGCGGCGAGGAAGCCGTTGTGGCGTGGAGCGGTCGTGATACCGCGACCGTGGCAAAACTCCCGCGGCGGGCATCTCGAGTCGTTGGGCGCGACGGTGAGGAGCTCCCGCCTCCCGTTGGAGAAGAGATCGAAATTGATGGCTCACCGCGATACTTTTGGCTCGAATCCGACTGAAGACTCGGCGTCAGCGCTGAGGAATGAGCCCTCCTGTTTTCTGCTGGGACCGACCTCAGCCTGCAGTTGGAAGTCGGGAGGATTGATCATGTGTCGCTTGACGGCGCACTGATCGAGGGCCCGTTCGACGGCAAGCAGATACCTGGGAGGAAACCCTGCGGGCAATCGCAACTCGACGCGGATGAGGTGGATGTGCTTGGACTCCGGATCCCGTTCGGTCTCCATGGCAAGACTCAGACCATCGGTGTCGATCTTGCGCAACTGACAGAACTGCAGAGCGTAGATACCCATACAGGTGGCAATCGAAGCGAGGAAGAGATCGAAGGGCGCAGGCTGCTCTCCGCTGCCACCATGTTTCACCGGTTGGTCGGTATGAATGGTGTGTCCCAACAGATGGGCATCGACCGCTTGCCCGCCCGGAAAAGTGACATCGATGTGCATCGTGACCCTCCCCCTCATTCTTCATCGCGATCTTCAGTGATTCGGCGCCGGACCAGGCGCACGAGCTCGGGGTGATAGTCCGGCTTGGTGACGGCGAGAAACTGATCGCCGGCCGCAAAGCGGGTATCACCTCGGGGTGTCAACAGCTCCGGACCTCGAATCACAGCCACTGCAGTGAGGCCTCGGGTCTGGCCGAATGCCTCGGCGACAGTCAACCCGTCCAGTTGCGAGCCGGGCTCGACAGTGAGGGTGACCAAGGTTTCCCCGCCCTCCGAGATGGGGATCGACTCACCAAAGCGGAGAAGGCTGACCAACCGGGGCAGCGTGACCTCACTGGGCTCGAGGCCACCCGCATCGAGCATCTCCATAGCGCGCCGAACAAAGACCCCTCGGTGCAAGGGGGAATCCTCGCGCGTTTCCACCTGGGACTCGTACAGGGTCGGGTAGGGGCTGTTGGTGGTAAGCGAGCGTTGCACCATGAACGCCATGATATTGGCGAGCATCGCGGGTGCGATGAGCGCATAGCCCCCCGTCATCTCGGCCACCATGATCAGTGTTGAAATGGGGGTTCGCGCAGCGCCGGAGAACACGGCCGCCATTCCCACCACCACAAAGCCGGCAACCGGGGCGTCGGCATTGGGCAACACCATGTTGAGGATGGTGCCAACGGCAGCTCCGAGCATGGCGCCGATGGTCACGGTCGGGGCAAAGACTCCCCCCGATCCCCCAGAGCCGATGGTCAGGGCCATAGCCGGAGCCTTGAGTAGGAGCAGCAGCAAGATGGTGGTGAGTGACAAACGCCCGAGCATCGCCAACTCGACCCAGCCGTAGCCGGTGCCTAGGATTTCGGGCACGGCTAGAGCGATGAGGCCGACCAAAAGACCACCGATTGCCGGTCGGATGTGGGGGGGACCGGGTAGGCGGCGGAAGAGATCGCGCACCCGGTAGAGCAAGGCCGGCAACACTGCCCCCAGCAAACCGGCCAGGACACCGAGCAGGCCGAAGGCCAGGAAAATGCCGGGCTCTTCGATCTTGAGCTCTTGCGGCAGGCTGAAAAGCGGTTCCCAGCCGGCAACAAGGCCATAGCAGGCGTAGGATGTCACCGCCGCGATGACAGTGTAGATAAGGGCTTCGGATTCGAAGACCATCCCCGAATAGAGGATCTCGACGGAGAAGATGGCCATGCCGAGAGGGGCCCGGAACATGGCCGCAAGGCCGGCCGCCATGCTGGCCAGCAGCAGCGATCGACGCTCCTGCCCTCTGAGTTGGACCACCCGTGCGAGAGCGGCGCCCAGACCGACGGAGATTTGGGCCGTGGGGCCTTCCCTCCCAGCCACACCACCGGAGCCGATGGTGAAGGCGGAGGCCAACGCCTTGATCAAGGGAATCCTCGCCCTGACTTCGCCGCCGCGCCGATGGTAAGCACCGATCGCACCATCAGTGCCATGACCCTCGGCCTCGGGTGCCCAGCGGTAAACCAACCAACCGCTGAGCAAGCCTCCGAGCGTCGTTGCCAGAGGGAGCCACAAGCGTTGCCAGCCGGTTGGAATAGAGAGGTTCTCGGGGTTGCTGGTGCTCGGCGGATAGTACTGCCCGATCCCGCCCAGAAGGTGGTGTTGAACCAGATCCACCATGGCGTCGAAGGCGAGCGCTGCGAGGGCTCCGAGGAGCCCCACCAACACGCAATACACCACCAGTTGATGGGTGGGGCGAAAAAGGGGCGAGGTGGAAGAGAGTCTCAAGAACCTCGCTCCGGCGGGACTATTTCTTGTCCTTTTTGTCGGCAACCGGTGGCAGGCCCCTGCCGGTTGCGAGATAGGTGGCGAAGCTTCCGAGCCAGTGTCCGCCCTCGTAGTACTGGCCGGTGACGGATCGCATGCCCGCTCGTCGGTGCCGTTCCGCCACCACCCGAATCGACGCCTGCCGCGGATCTTCTGGGGGGAGCCCGGCGGCAATGCCTTCGAGCATCCATGCACGGCTGAGATTCAGACCGTCGAGGTGGGCGAGCTTGGGGTCGCCGGGATCGGTAACCACAGCCGGATCGAGCCAGGTATCGGAGTTATCCATGGGAATGCCCGGCAGAAACGCTCCGAGCCACGCCGCAAACTGGATCGGCTGCAGAATTCGCCGGATGAGATCTGCTTCCGCCAAACAGGGTGAGAGAAAGTCTTGACCCGAGGGCTCATACCCCAGGGGACAGTCTCGATCGCCGAGGTAGAAAGCACGGATCTTGTTGGTGAAGAGCTCTTCCATCGCGGTCTCGTTGGCGATGCGCGCCCAGTCCACAATGAGGCCAAAAGCAAACGCGGTCTGGGAGTGCTCGCCAACGCGGATCGGATGGCTGAGCTTTGGCAGCCAGTCACTGAGCCGCTCTGCCACTTCGCGCTCCAGGGGTCCCAGCGTGAAAGCCCACCACTGAGCTTGGGGGTCTTCTTCCCACTCGCGCAGCTCTGCCGCCAGCGCCAGAAGCCACGCCAGACCATATGGGCGCTCGAACGAGACCCTCCCAGGCCCTTGGAGATAGCGGACCTCGGCAGTGATGCTCTCCGCCGTCAGATTGCGGTCGAGGGCAACACGCGCCTCCTGTGCGAACCCGGCATCAGGAAAGGTCCTGGCGAGACGAGCCAAGAGCCAGTGACCATGGACGGCCGAGTGCCAGTCATAGCAACCGTAGAAGGCCGGTGTGAGATCGCGCGGTGGCTGCGCATCGCCGTCATCGTTGAGCACATGTGAGAGCTTGTTGGGGTATTCACGGTGGACACAGTCGATCGCTAGTTGGGCAAAGCGCTCGGCAGACGCCGCGTCAAGATCCTGTGCCGTCGCCGGACCCACCTGCGCCCCTTGCAGGAGCGTCAGGGTAAAAAGCGCCAAGACAGTCGTTCGTACCATGGTTGATCTCCTGTCTGGGAAACCTCGTCCAGGGTCATTGTGCCACGGTCAGAGGTGAAAGCCGAGGAGGTTCCAGTAGCGAAGAAAAGGCAGGAAAGCGAGAAGCACAGCCGTGAGCATGGCGAATCGCAAGCGCTGCCCACCACTCCATTGATCCGATCGCCAGACGACGATCAGGCCAATGATCGCTCCCAAGGTGAGAACGCCTCCCACCACCGGCAGGACCAGAACAGCGAGAGGCGCCAACGGAAATTCATAGAGGAGGAGGCCCACGCCTTGGTGTGAGGCGATGGCCAAGACCACGGCGATCACCGCCAGGAAGAGAAAGTGAAAGGTGGCAGCAAGCCTGGCCAGCAACAGAGGCCACCCAGGTGACAAGACGACCTGCGGAGAGAGCACGGGCTGGCGATGCAGGGATTTGGCACTCGGCCACCCGGCAGCGAGGAATACGGCGGCAAAAGCGACCCACAGACCCGCTTGAACTGGCCAGGCCGCAAACCAAGGTAGCTTTTCGAGAACAACGTCATCAGCAGCGGCAAAGCTCAACCGGCCCGAGCTCGAGATGAAGCAGAGCCGTTTGGTGCCGTCGATCTGCTGGAAGGCCAGGGGTGCGATAGGTCGATACGTGCGAGAGCGCCACATCAGTCCCCCGTCTCCAGTCTGCCGAATCCGGTCCTGCCGAACCAGGGCAAGGAGCTTCGCCACCGTGTGGTGAGGTACCGAGGCATCACTCCAGTAGCCCGAGAACCGCAGATGACTGTCGCTACCAGCTGTGGGCGATGGATGAGGCGGGTCCTCTCGGATCGCCACGAAACGGTCGAAGATCTGGTGGACCAGATCCCAGAAGTCGACCTCACCATTGAAGGCGACGAAGAGGCCGAGATGGCGTTTCGGGCTGATCATCAGCACCGCGCTGTAGCCGTTGCCACGCATCGCCTGATAGAGCTCCGCCGGCCAGTAGCGGACACCCTCGATCAAACCCAAGCTGCGACCCGGGAGCAGTGGGTGATTGGAGAACTGGCGAGAGAGCATCTGTTGGGCACCCGCAGGGGTCAGGACACGGGCTCCCTGTAGCTCGCCCCCGGAGAGGAGGGCTCGCAGCCAGAGACCCATGTCGGCAGCCGTGGTCAATAGCGAAGAGGCGGGCGAGGTCTGAGGATAGTCGGGTGTGACGCTGACCCAGCGGCCGGCCAGGAAGCGGTGGCCACCGGCAAGCCTCTCCAGAAGATGCGCCTCGCCATGGAGCGCGGTGTCCGTCATACCCAGGGGCTCGAATACACTCGCCCTCAGATAGTCGCCGAAGGGCACGCCGGCGACCGTCTCGACCAGAAGCCCTGCCAGGGCGTAGCCATGGCTCGAGGGCACGCTGACAAGATCTGGGGCTCGAATCCTTGGTGGCATACGGCGCCCGAGGTAGACCCGCAGCGGCAAGAGCTCTGCCGGTCGGCGCGTACGACTGGCAATGAGTCTCGCGTCGAAGCCACCGCTGTGGGTCAGCAGGCTCTCGGGTGTCACGGGTCGAATGAACCACGCGTCGAGAGACGGAATCTGAAGGTATTTGGATATGTCGGTCCCAGGCGCAATCGCACCGCGCTCGATCTGCTGAAGCAACGCCATGGCCGTCACGGGCCTGACCAGTTCACCGACCTGAAAGACGGTGGTGTCAGAATCTGCGAGACCAAACCCCTCCTGCAGCAGGACCTGATCACTTTCGACCAGCATGATCACAACACCGGGTATACCCGTAGCCTGTTGCCAATCTCTCACCAGCCCGGAGATATGAAATTCTGCGAGTCGCCGCTTTTGATCGAAGTACTCGACCGCTTCCTGTGCGGGGCTGCAAGGCACGGTCATCAGCATCCAGATCACACCCAGAAGCGCTGGGCGAGCACCGGGCGGCAGGGCGTTCATTCGGGGCACTTGGAGATTGTGTCGGCTCGACGTGGTGGTTGTCCACGATGAAACAAGCGCGCCAGGTCACCGTAGAGACAAGTACTGGAGGAGAAAGTATGTCGATCAGAGCGAGACCATCTTCAATGGTATTTGCAGTCCTGGCCGTAATGAGCGCCGCCGTTGCGGGGGCAGAAGAGATCAATCGCGAGTTTCACGAGAGGTTCGATGTCCATGCGGGTATGCGATTGCGGCTCGAGCATGGCGACGGTGACGTCAACATCACGCCATGGATCCAGGACACGCTCGCGGTCGACGTGCGCTATCGAGCCAAAGCATCGGGCATCGGTTGGAACAAGAGCACCGACTTCGAGGTGGAGTTCCGCCAGGACGGGGACACCATCTACGTCATCGGCAAGGAGCCAAAACACGTCACGGTCGGCATCTCGGCTTTCCGGGAGTACGAGTACCTCTACTCGATCAAGGCGCCGAGCTATCTGGAGCTGGACCTGTTTGGCGACGACGGTGATGTCGAGATCGAGGATTGGCGAGGGGCCGTAGAGATGGAACTGGAGGACGGCGATGTGCGCCTGACGGCCATCGAGGCACCACGCACCGAGATCATCTTGGAAGATGGTGACTTGGAGATCGACGGTTTCAAAGGGGAACTGCTGGTCGAGGCCGAAGACGGCGATGTAGACATCTTCGATTGCGCGACAGAGCGCGCCCGAATCAGTCTGGACGACGGGGATCTGACCATGGATCGCTGTGGTGGAAGCTTCGAGATGCGCGCCTCCGACGGCGACATTCGCCTTACCAGACTGCGAGCAGAAGACTTGGAGATCCGGATCGACGACGGCTCGGTAGACCTCGATCTCCTGCCCGCCGAAGGTCTGGATCTCAACATCCGTGCTGGTGACGGTGATGTGGTGGTGGATCTGGATGAAGGGATCGCGACTGCGTTTACCATCGAGACCCGGGATGGGCGTATCAGAGTCAACGCACCCGAGGTGGGCGGCCTGCGCAAAGAGAAGCACCGGGTCTCGGGTCAGCTCGGCGAGGGAGGGGGCAACATTCTTATCTCCAGCGTCGACGGGAACATCACGCTGAGACAGTAATCTTTTCCCTACTCCTGATCGAAGGCGGGGTGATACTCCACCCAGCCCGAAAGCCCTTCCAAGGCACCCTCTCGCAGCTCGGCCACAAAGAAATACGGATCGAACTGCTCCTCCTTGAAGTGCAGTCCTGTGCATCCCGCCGGCGCGAAGCCAAAACGGGGATAGAAGTCGGGATGGCCGAGGACGAAGACCACGAACTCCTGCTGTCGGGCGCAGGCCTCGAGCCCGGCAACGACCAGCTGCGAGCCGATACCGCGCCGCTGAAGATCCGGTCGTACTGCCATCGGCCCCAACGCCAGGGCCCGGTATTTGTGCGATTCGGACCGGATCCGAACGGGGGAGAAGAGGATGTGTCCGACAATTCCTCTGTCGAGCTCGGCAACGAGGGAAATCAATGGAATGGCGGCCGCGCGCAGCGCCTCCACGAGTTCGGCTTCCATGGTCGTTGCAAAGGCCTGGGAGTTCACCTCGTAGACCGCGGCGTGGTCTGCTGGCTCTTCAGCGCGAGTCAAGAGATCTACTGTCATGGTGTATGGGCCTAACCCGCATGAATCATCCGGGTTGAGTCTAGCGAACCGAGCGGCGAAACCTGTCACAGGAATTGTCGGCGGACTGAGTTATCGTTGACTTCCGATGTTGAAGCGCTTCCGCGCCCGCTGGCAAAAGTTTCGCTCGCAGCTCACCTGGCGCCTGGCTTGGGACCTGTTCATGGTCTATCTGGCGCTGCTCAACCTCGGCCTCATCCTCTTCGATCTCACTTATCTATGGCTGCGACCCCAATACTTCCGCCACCTGCCCGCACTGACACGGCTCTATGATCCGGTAAAGGGAATCGAGCCACACCCGGTGACCGAGGCCTATCTCGATCTGACTCGAAGACTAGGCGAAGAGTTGGAAACGGGTCAGCTCTTGGCGGTGGAGGGAACCCTGGCGGAGTTGCGGCAGCTGTCGATGTCGATGGTTGCCGACAACCCCTTTGAACGCTCGGGTCAGGAGAGAAGTCTGATCCGGATGCTGGTGGGGATGCGAGAGAAATTCGAGCAAGAAGGAGATGTGCCGGTGAGCGAGCTGAGCGCCGAAGAGGGTGTCAGCCTGTACTGGTCGTTGGAGCCCGATCCCGGCCGCTTGGGTCCGAGACTGGAGTACTTCAATCAGGCCTTGGCTCCACTGCTGGAGGTCAACTACCAGCGGATCTACGACCTTGGCGGAGAGCTCACCGATCATTTCTGGCGGCTGGATCTGCCCTTTCTGCTGATCTTTGCCGCCGAGTTTTTCATCCGCTGGTATCTGGCGCTGCGGCGCTCCACCTACAGCCGCTGGTTCTTCTTTCCGATCCTCAACTGGTACGACATATTGGGAATCCTGCCGGTCAAGCAACTGCGCTTCTTTCGCTTGTTCCGGCTGGTCTCCGTGTACCTTCGCCTGTCGCGCAGCGAGCACAGCATCGTCGGCGACGATTTCATCAGCCGCACGATCAAGTACTTCGCCAACATCATCACTGAGGAGATCTCGGACATGGTGGCGCTGCGCATCCTCAACGAAACCCAAGAGGAGCTGCGCGAGGGCACCCACAAGCGGATCATCCGCACGGTGGCCGAGGCCCACCGCGATGCGTTGGCCGCTCAACTGGCCATTCAGATCCGGGACCTGCTCGCCAATGAGCAGGTGCGCCAGCAGGCCCGTGAGTTTCTCGATGCCAACCTGGAGCAGGCAGTAGAGAGCGCTACAGCGCTGCGCATGATGCCCGTGCCCGACATCGTGCTGCGACCGTTGGTAAACGTCGTGGGGCAGGCGGTCTTCAGTGCTTTTGCCGACACCCTGGAGGCAACTCTCTCCAGCGCTGAAGGACAGGAGGCAGTACGAACGATGATCGGGGAAGCAGTGGACGGTCTGGTGTTGGAGATGACCGAGGGCGAGCTAGAAGAGTTGGTGCGCGAAATCTCGATCGAGGTCATCGGGCATATGAAAGAGACCGTCGCTGTCCGCAAGTGGGCCCTACCCGATCGACCCCCCCGCACGCTTCTCACCCGTGACCTAGTGGACTGACCCCCACGCGGCCGAGGCTGTAGGGCGTTAGGGCCGTAGGGCAGGAAAGGCCTTGAGACCTCGCTCCGCTCGGCCCGCCAGTCTTGGGGAATCTCCAAGCCCCTGGGCCTCTGAGCCCCCTTGTCCGACAGCCCTATAGCCCTAA
>Ga0255055_10002179_pt1 | contig 13952 bp, 12 predicted proteins | sample JV7_2_27_MG_FD_188633 | JGI IMG/M metagenome (GOLD analysis project Ga0255055, IMG submission 188633) | Seawater microbial communities from Jervis Inlet, British Columbia, Canada - JV7_2_27 | ecosystem: Environmental > Aquatic > Marine > Inlet | place: Canada: British Columbia | collected...
GATTAAACCTAAATTAATTTGTTAAGTGGAGTTACATATGCTTTGCTAATAAAAGCCATTCAGAGTTACAAAACAGAAATATCCAAAAAAAAATAACAGATAATAGGGTCTCCAAGAAAATGGAGGAGAATTAGGTTCTGGCAGCTGCCTTCTCCAGAGCAACAACTCCAGGTAGCTGTTTTCCCATAAGGAACTCTATCAATGCACCTCCTGCAGTGCTAACGTAGGACATTTTGTCAGCCAGCCCCAGTTTTTCTACTGCAGCGACTGTGTGACCACCGCCAACCAACGAGAATCCTTCAGAATCCGCTACAGCCTTAAGAACAATCTCGGAGCCCTTCTTGAACTCTGGATTCTCAAAGACACCAACAGGTCCACTAACCACTATTGTTTTAGCTTTCCGAATTATGTCACCGAATTTATTTGCGGTTTTTTTTCCGATGTCAAAGATTGAATATGGCGTAGGAAGGCTTTCGACATCTATTTCCTTTCGTTTCTGGTCCACGTCCATGGCTAAGTCAACTGGAACGACAATAGCTCCAGGATACTGTTTCATGAGCTCCTTTATGCCGGGTACTAGACCCATCAGTTCCTGCTTTTCTAGGAACTTCATGTTTCCTTCGCCTAGATCGACGCCCTTGGCTACCAGAAAGATGTGTCCTATTACTCCACCTGTTAGAATGTTGTCAGCAATTTTGCTCTCTAACACATAGTTGGATATGTCTAGTGAATCGTCGCCTTTTGCTCCACCAATCATAAAGACAGCGGGTTTCTCAGGAGATTCAAGAACTTTACCAAGAGCTTTGAGTTCACGTTCCATTATTCTTCCAGCAGCGCTGGGTAAAACAGCCGTGAAACCAACCATTGATACATGAGCTCTGTGAGCTGCAGCAAAAGCGTCGTTAATGAAAACGTCCGCCAAAGGAGCCAAGTTCCTAACGAACTCTGTTTTGGAATGCTCTTCAGGAGTTCCCTTTTTTTGTTCATTAGAGACGCCTCTGACATTTCCTAAAACCAAAACTTCGCCGCTCTTCAACGATTTAATAGCTTTCTGAGCCAGTTCTCCAAAAACATCATCCAAAAACGTCACGGGCATATTCAATGATTTACCGAGAAGTTTTGCATGTTGTTCAAGAGAAATAAAGTCTGCAGATCCAGGTCTGCCTTGGTGAGCTAAAATAACGGTTTTTGCGCCTTTTTTCATCAATTCTTCGATTGTTTCAGACGCGTGAGCACGAATTCTTTTATCATTAATTATCTGTTTGGTTTTCGGGTCAAGTGGTGAGTTAAAATCCACTCTAACAAGGACTGTCTTGTTTTTTAGGTCGAAATCGTCTATTGTTAAGAATTTTGGCATAATTTTCACCTTAATTAAAAAAAGGAAAAGGGGGGATTTGAGGTTTTTGTGGCTCTGCTTAGGCCATCTTGCATATCTTTTCGATCATGCGTGCCATCTTGACGGAGTAGCCCCACTCGTTGTCGTACCAAGCAAGTACTTTGGCCAAGTTGCCTATGGTCATCGTTAACTTTCCGTCTACTATGGCAGAGTTAGAGTTGTGGATAATATCTGACGAGACAAGAGCCTCTTCACTGTACGCGAGGACACCTTTCAATGGTCCTTCAGCTGCCTTCTTTAGAACGGCATTGATTTCATCTGCCGATGCTTCTTTCTTTAATACTGCTACCAAATCAACTATGGAAACATCAGGTATTGGAACCCGCATCGACATTCCGTTCAGTTTTCCGTTAAGCATTGGAAGAGCTAAACCAACTGCTACGGCTGCACCGGTTGATGTTGGAATCATGTTGAAGGCTGCGGATCTTGCGCGTCTAAGGTCTTTGTGTTGCATATCAAGAAGTCTTTGGTCGTTGGTTACAGCGTGAATTGTAGTTATTAGACCTTTTTCGATGCCGAAGTTTTCGTTGAGAACTTTGGAAACTGGCGCCAAACAGTTAGTAGTGCATGAAGCCAATGACATTATGTTATGTTTCTTAGGGTCGTAGAGGTCGTCGTTAACACCATAAACTACGGTTAGGTCAGCGCTTGATGCGGGACTCATTGGGGCAGAGACTAGAACTTTTTCTGCTCCAGCTTCTAGGTGTTTTGCTGCGGCATCTCTTGTTCTGAATCTTCCAGTGGACTCAACTGCAACATAAACGCCCATTTCTTTCCAAGGTAGTTTAGCGGGGTCGGGTTGTGCCAAAATTTTGAGTTCTTTTCCGTCAACAATAAGAGAAGAACCTTTAACTTCAACTGAGAAAGGGAACTTACCGTGGACTGTGTCGTTTTTCAGCAGATGAGCCAACGTTTTTGCGTCGGTTAAATCGTTAACTGCTACAAAGTTTATATCTGCGTTTTCTTCAAGAGCTGCCCTGTAAAGTAGCCTCCCTATTCTTCCAAATCCATTTATTGCTGCATTCACCATTTTTAATCACTTATATTCAGGTTTGGAAGTGTACCGAGTTTCAAAATATTAACTTTATTGCAGTCTTTATCAAAAAGAAAAAAATGTTAGCGGGTCAAAAAAACCCGCAATACTGCCAATGGGTTATGCGATTTTTTCGAGAACTTTATCAGCCTTTATCTTGTGGCTACTAAGCGCCAACTCGCTAGGGTCTACACCCAAGGCCAAAGCAACAAGTTCTGAATAGTGAAGAATTGGCATGTCATAGACTTCTTTGAATTTCGATCTAATTTGGATCTGTCCAATGTCCAAGGCAACGAAACAGAATGGACACAGAGTACTTATGCAATCAGCGCCTGCCTTGCTTGTGTTAACAAGCTTTTCTCTAGCGAGACTAAGAGCAGTATCGTCAGAAATGCCTTTCAAAAGACCTCCACAGCACTTTAACTTGTTACGATACTGGACAGCTTCTGCGCCAAGAGCTTCTAACAGGTTTTCGAAGATTTTTGGTCGTTCAGGGTCATCTAACTGTAATAGTTTGCTTGGTCGGAGTGAGTGGCATCCATAGAATGGCGCTACGTTCAGGGAGCTTAGTGGTTTAACGACTTTTTCTTTGATTTTTTCAAGTCCAATGTCGTCCATCAAGACCTGAATGAAGTGTTTTACTTTGATAGTGCCTTGGAACTCTTTACCGACTTTAGCTAATACTTCGTTAACATGCGCCTTTAGTTGTGGATCGTTCTTGAGAGCCGTGTTGACCATTGCAAGAGACTCGAAACAACCGTTACATAACGCAACAATGTCCAGGCCAGCTTCTTCAGCCAAACAAATGTTGTAGGCTGCTATTGCTTGGCTGCTCTCCAGATTAATTGATTGGATGGGTGCTGGACAGCAGCAGGTAAAACCTTCCAAGTCTATGAGTTCTATTCCTAACTTTTCGAGGGTTTTCCTAGCTGACAGTTCATAGTTGGGTTGGCGTGCAGGTATAGTGCATCCGAGAAATATTGCGTAGCTTGTCATTTTGATGCCTCCTTCTTTTCGGGTTTAATAAAGCCCGTTTCAGAGAGAATTGTATTCAAATCTTCTAGACCTACTGGTTTTAGAGGGGGTAAACCAAATTCTTCACGTTTCTTTTCTCCGAACTTAGAAATAGCAACAATTCGTCCATCCGCAATAAGAGCAGATCCAAAATCGGCATATATATTTGGAGAGTTACCTGCTTCAATGGCGATGTTCCTGAGAGCATAGAATAATTCGGCGATCTCAACGTTTTGTGGGCATCGTTCTTGGCAATTGAAACATGAAGTGCACAACCATATGGCGTCTCCAGAGACCAATTCATCTTTTTCTCCCAAGAGAGCAAGCTTGATGATTTCTCTGGGATTAAATCGTGAATCTAGTCGAGCTACCGGACAACTACTAGCGCAGGTTCCACATTGGTAACAAGATGTTAATGTTTCCCCGCCATGACGGCATGTTACTTCTTCAGAGAATGACATGTTTGTATTTTTGTTAGTGTTATGATGTGGCATAGTTAATTGGCCTCCTTTATGAATCTTCCATTAGTTTTAGTTGACCAAGCTCAGTTACACGGTCAGTCATCATTTTAGCAGCTTCGGCGAACTGGTCACCTTCGATGTATACCATGCTGAACATTTCCAGCCGTTCAGGTTCAATTCCGTATTCCTTCAGCAACACCTTGGTAAAATCGATCTTCTTTTCAGCCTGTTGACTACCAAGCTCATAGTGGCAACCGTCAAGCTTGCATCCCACAACCATTATGCCTTGGGCACCAGCTTTGAAGGCTTCAAGAATCTGGTTAGCACGTACTATTCCAGCGCACGGAACTTTAATAATCCTCACGTTAGCAGGATACTCCATTTTAGCCATACCTGAAGAGTCAACAGCAGTGTGACCACATTCTTGACAACAGAAGGCAAGAACCAGCGGTTTTGATGTTCCATTCACGGACAAGAGAGCGTTAATCTGGGCAGTCATCTGGCTTGGTCTAGAGTTCCTGAGCTCAATAGCATTCAGTGGGCAAGTTCCAACACAAATACCACATCCCTCACAGAGGAGGTCATTAACCCGGGCAACAAAGTGATCACCAGTTGTCGGCTCCAAAAGTATTGCACCATACGGACAAGTTACTGGACATAATTCACAATCACCACAATATTCATCGTTGATTTCCGCAGTTCTTAGGTCCTTGACTATTTTGCCGCTGTTTAAGAACTTTGTAACTTTCATAGCTGCCGAGTGAGCATGCAGTGAAGCTGTTGGTGCGTCCTTCGGGAATGTAGCGCCTCCACAGAGGAAAATGCCCTTTTGCTTAGTTTCTGTTGGTCTAAGTTTAGCGTTGTATTCTTTAAAGAAACCGTCCGATTCCAATGGAATACCCAGAAGTTGGGCGAGCTCAGTGGTGCCTTCAGCAGGCACCATCGAAGTGGCCAAAACAACCAAGTCAGCTTCTAAGTCGAGGAATCTTTTTAGAAGAGCATCCTCAACATCAACAATCAATTTACCTTTTTCTTCGTCATTATAGATTTCTGTTGGTCTTCCTTTAACGAACTTTATTCCAAGGTCTCTGGCTCGTTCATAATAGTATTCATGTTCTCTTCCAGTGGTTCTTATGTCAATGTAGCAGATGGTAACTTCTGCATCAGGATTAGTTTCTTTAATCAAAGAGGCATGTTTTAGAGAAATCATACAGCAGATGCTTGAACAGTATGGATTATACCGTTTATCTCGTGAACCAGCACATTGAACGAAAACGATTTTCTTGGCGGACTTGCCGTCTGAAGGACGAACAATATTGCCGGCTGTAGGACCGAACCCATCAATCAGTCTAGCCAATTCAAGATTGGTGATTACGTCAGGGTAATCGTCATAATGATATTCTTTTATGGTGCTTGAATCAAATTCTCGGAATCCCGTTGCAACAACGATGCTGCCCACATTCAAAGTTACCTGCTCAGTTTTCTGATCCAAATCGATTGCATTTGTTGGACAAACTTCAACACATTTAGCGCAGTCATGGAACTTGCAGGCATCCTCGTCGATAGCGTAAACTTGCGGATGAACAGCAGGAACGTTCATGTAGATTGCTTTGCGGTTATTCAGGTTTGCATTGTATTCATCAGGGGTTTCCACAGGACAAACTGCAGCACATTTGTCACATGCTACACATTGATCTGCTTCAACATACCGTGGCTTGGTTTCAATTGTAAGCTCGAAGTTACCTGGAACACCATCAAAAGCTACAACTCTCGAGTTTGTTAAAATGTTCAGGTTAGGAATTTCGCTGAATCCAGAACGGTATACACATTTTCTGGAAGTGTGGGTGATGGTTTTCACGTCAGAAGATGGGGGTTGGATACAGATGGCACAGTCGTCTGTTGGGAAGAATCGACCAACACGAGCAGATAAACCTCCGAGAAATGATTCTTTCTCAATCAGGTTTACCTCGAAACCTAGATCTGCTAGGTCCACAGCTGTTTGCATACCAGCGATGCCTCCGCCGATAACTAGGACGGATTTGAGAGCAGGAAACTCAAGCTTCTCGATAGGTTCAAGAAGCTTTACCCGTTCAATTGCTGATAAAAGCATGGCTTTTGCTTTTTCAGTAGCTTCCTTTGGGGTTGCTCTGTGCGGCCATGCGCAATGATCTTTGATGTCGATTACTTCAACTAGGTAAGAGTTTAGACCTGCGTTTTCAACTGCTTGAGCGATGTTTACGTCACTGATTTTTGTAATACTCTCAGCTACAACGACACGGTTGATTTTTCCGCTTTTAATGGCATCTATGATAGTCTCTAGTCCTTTGCCGCGCCAGAACGCGCTACCTCTCGCAATAAGAGTTACGTCTGGGACAGTTCTCACGAAACTGGTCAGAGCATCGAAGTCTAGGACTTCAGAGAGCTGTTTTCCGCAGTCAGATATGAATACTCCGACTTTAGGTTGCTCCATCTTACATTCGCTCATCTTCTGATTGTCTGAACTAGTTTCTTGTTGACGTCAAGGACGTTAACTTCTAGAGGCATCTCACCTACGGCGAAGTGTGTAGCACAAGCCCAGCATGGGTCATATGCTCGGAAAGCCATCTCAACCATGTTTAGCAAGCCGTCATTGACTACACCGTCTTTGATAATACCTTGTGCAGCATTCTTTATGGACATGCAGATGCCTGGTGCGTTGTGGGTTGTAGCCACTACTAAGTTAATTTTCTTTGCTAGAGCGTTTTCATCTAACTGATAGTGATGAATTAGAGTGCCTCTTGCAGCCTCGACTATTCCAACGCCTTCTCCTGGCTTTCCAGGCTTGTTTCGGATGTCCTTGCTGGTTATTTCCGGGTCCTTGATCAGTTCAAGACCTCTCTCAGGTGCATACATCAGTTCAATCAGTCTTGCCCAGTGGAAAGCTAATGTAGCATGGACAGGTTTTCCGCCAAGAGTCTTGTACATCCTTTCGTATTCTGCCTGTGCGACAGGTGTTGCCATACCGTCAGAGGCATTGAGTCTTCCAAGTGGACCAACCCGATATATTCCGCTCTCTGGTCCTGCAGTGAGACCTTTCCATCCAATCTCCTTCAAGTAAGGCATTTTAACGTAAGTCCATGGTTCAACATGCTCTTCGATAATATTCAAATATTCTGAAGGACCAAACTTCACGAACTCTTTTCCGTTAGGGTCAACTACACGAACTTTACCGTCATAGAAGTTCACCTTGTTGTTTTCGTCAACTGTGCCCATATAGTATGTGGGGAGGTTGTATGGATCACTGGTGATCAGCTTAACGTAGTCAGCATTTTTTAGAACAATATCATCAAAGATTTTTAGGCTGAACTTGGCGAATTCGTGACAGCTTTTAAGCATGTTTTCGATGTCTTGGCGTTCTGTTTCATTTATTGCCTTAGCTATGCCTCCGGGTATTGCAGCGCTAACAGGATGAGTTGGTCGGCCTCCAATGATTCCAGTAATTTTTTGTCCAAAAGCACGGTGTTTTATTACTTCGCCAGCAATATCCAAACCGACTTTCTCGATTACTCCAAGAATGTTACGTTTTCCAGCGGGAGCGTCAGGTCCTACAATAAAGTCTGGACCACCTAAGAAGTAGAAGTGAAGTATGTGATCATATATTAAGTACCCACAGTATTCAAGTTCTCTAAGTTTCTTGGCAGTTTCGGTTGGTTCTACATTGAACGCGGCATCTAGAGCCTTTGCTCCTGCCATATGGTGAGCAACTGGGCATACTCCACAGATTCTGGTTGTTATTATGGGCAGGTCTTCGGCGCGTCTTCCTTCACAGAATTTTTCAAACCCTCGTAGTTCTGGAACTTGGAAGTAAGCGTTCTCTACGTTTCCTGCATCGTTTAGGAAAATGGTTATTTTTCCATGTCCTTCTAGTCGAGTGATTGGGTCTATTACTATTTCTCTCATTTCTTAACCTTCCTTCTTAGAATAGAATTTGCTAACGAATATTTGTAGAACGTTCCGATGGGATCCACAATCTGCTTCACAACATCTGGACTAGAAACAAGGGAGGCAAGAGCACTAATAGCAGCTGCACCTTGATCTAATACACGTGGACCTGGACCGCCACAGCCAGTGCAGGGGATGTTAACGTTTGGACACTGACAACCGCAACCAGCACGAGTGGCCATACCCATACAGATTACGCCTTGGTCCAAGTAACAGGTTACACCATCATCTTCAATCTCGTAGATTCTTTTTATTTCGGTGATTTCTGTGTGTTTCTTTTCACGTTCACATTCATCACAAACTGACTTGTCGGGCAAGAAGCTTGTACCTTTAGGAGGAATGTTACCGCTTATGAATGCAGTAAACATTTCCAGGATGACGGGAACAGGTGGAGGACAACCGGAGATGGTGTAGTCAACATCCACGGTTTGGGGTAAAGTTTTCACGGTGTCATAGATTTCAGGAAGTTCAAGTACTCCCTCTTTGACTTTGAAACGTGTTTGAGGAGTCACGGAATCAGGATTCACAGTTGATTGAGTTTCAAGGTAGGCTCGCTCAAAGACATCATTCTTGTTCCAAAGATTTGCAAGAGCTATTACGCAGCCATCGTTGGCGCATGAGCCGAAAGCCACTAGTATCTTTGATTTTTGTCTTAGAAGTTTAGCCATCTTTTCATTTTCTTCTGTTCTTATTGCGCCGTTGAAGAAACATGCATCTATGCTTTTGTCTGGCATGGCTTCAACATCTTTGTATTTGATGTCAATTGCCACGGGCCAGAAAACAATGTCAGCAGCTGCAACAACGTCTAAGATTTTCTCGTTAACGTCAAGAACAGCTACTTCACAGCCTCCACAACTTGCCGCCCAATAAAAAGCGATCTTTAGTTTTTCCTTTCCCATAGGAACCACCGTTCACAAGAAACTCGATTAGAGTATAGCGGACAAATAAAGCTTTTCTTTTCAGCAAAAAAATTGAAGCATTTTCAAAGAAGAGATGATGGTGTGCCCAGTCCCTATCAGAAGGCTAGGCTTGCAGTTTGGGAACGTCTTGTTTAGTCACATTACTTGAGTTTTCTTAGCAACAGTTCTGCAGCTAATACCATAGGTTCCCATGTTTCCGATACTGGAGGCGCATAACAGGTCTCGGCTTTCGCAAATTCTTGGATAGTCATTTCGTTTAGTATAGCAAAAGATAAGACGTTTATGCGTTGGGTTACTTCTTCGCCACCAATAATTTGACCGCCAATTAGCCTGCCTTTTTCCTTGTCTGCAACGAGTTTGACTCTGATAGGTAATGCCCCGGGGAAGTAGTCAGCCCTTGTTTTTGAAACCAAGGTTGCCGAAACCGTTTCGATTCCTGAGCGGCCAGCCATGAACTCTGTGAGTCCAGTTCCGCCAATTTCAGTGTCAAACAATCTGGTAATCCATGAACCTAAGGCGCCAGTAAATGTGGAGTATCCTCCGGCAGCGTTGATTCCTGCAACTTTTGCCTGTCTTACAGCGGTGGTTCCAAGCTGGCTCATCATAGGTCTATTAGTAACTAAGTATATTGACTCAGCGCAGTCTCCAGCCGCGTAAACGTCTTTAATGTTGGTTTCCATGCGCACGTTGGTTTTTATGCCCTGTTTTCCAAGTTCTACTCCAGCATTTTTTGCCAATTGAATGTTGGATCTTACACCAGTAGCTACAACCACTACGTCTGCTGGAATTGTTTCTCCTGCTATACGAACTCCTGTAACTTTGTCGGTTCCAAGGAATTCTTCTGCTCCTTTTCCGACAATGATGTTCAAGCCTTTCTCTTCAAGCGCTTTCTTAACGTGATCAGCCATAGCTTTGTCCAGCAGAACAGGAAGAACGTATGGCAAAAATTCAACTACCGTAGTTTTTAGGCCACGTTCAAGACACGCTACGGCAACTTCAAGACCAATAAGTCCCGCGCCGATAATTACTGCTGACTTTACTGTTTCAATTGCTTTGTTGATTTGTTTTCCATCTTCTATGGTTCGAACAGCAAATATTCCCTTCTTTTCTCGTCCCTTTATGGGAGGTATGAAGGGGTCAGCACCGGTGGCAATAATTAAACTGTCATAGAAAATAGATTCTTTATTTCCGCTATTGTCTGTTATATCAACGTTTTTTGTTTTTGTATCAACGTTTGTCACGGTGGTCTCAGTTAGAAGGTTCAGTTTCATCATTTTGTAGAATCTTTCAGGAAAGACCACTAGGTCTTCGAAGGTTTTTATGTGCCCACCAAGAACAAATGGAAGACCGCAACGGGAGTAAGCTGCTTTATCCTCTTTTGTTATCAAAGTTATTTCCGCGGTTCTATCAGTTTTTCTAGCTGCAGAAGCCGCATCAAGACCTGCAGCGTGGGCTCCAATAATCACGATTTTTCGGGTCATTTAAATCTCAACTCTGACTGTCAAAGTAAGAACTGGTGTCCATATTAATCTTATTCTCGACGGATAGTTCGAGTGAAAAATGGAAACGATTAGTTTGTCTTTTTTGTGAGCATATACTTACGAGTTTTAGCGTCGCTATTGATTTCGTCGTCACTAAAGAGTTTCTTTAAAGCATTGAAAACCTTTTTTTCTTTATATTCAAGTGTTTCTGCGAGCTCAACGAGGGACATTGGTTTTTCCGAGAGTAACTTGATTATATCTTTATGAATTTTAGCCATTATGAATTCCAGCCCGTTTACCTTCCCATTACTTGTCTATTCGTAGATAAAAAATCTTTTATTAAATAATAGTGCTTTGCATTAACCCTGTAAGAACCTCGAGGGTTTTCAGTGGAAACCTTCAAGGAACTTGGTAATAGTTAGGTTAACCCTCTTTTACGAGTTCTTTGTGCCATTCTACAGCTGCTTTGAAGTCCAAGAGCACTTTCAAGTCTACATCCAGATTTGTTGGGGCTACGATTAGAAGCCATCCCTCACCATATGGGTCTTCGTTGAGTAGTTCTGGTTTGGACTCGAGTTCTTCGTTTATAGCTTCAATTGTGCCACTTAGAGGAGCAACGAGATCGGAGACAGCTTTCACGGATTCCAGGGTTCCGAATGGTTCATTTTGGGTTATTGAGTCGCCCACGCCGGGAAGTTCAACGAATACTATGTCATTGAGTTGTTTTTGGGCGAAATCGATCATTCCAATTTTCACTTTTCCATCTTCTTTTTTAGCCCAAAGATATTCTTTGTGATAAAACAAGTTTTCAGGCACTTCATAGTCTTCTACTTTGACCATATTTTCCACCTCGATCAGTTACGTAACTGTGATAATGATTAGTCTTAAAAAAGTAACGCTTCGATACCACTAAGAAGTCAGAAACAATAGACCAGAAATAGGAAGAAATGAGTCGCAAAAATGTCTTAAGTCAATAAGAAACACAGAAATTAGGGGGCTTTTGATTGTTTGAGGGAATAGAAGAGATATTGGTTGCAGATTAGAAAAGAATGATTCTTGAATAAAAGAAATTGGTGGTACTCGAGCCCTGGCATCAAAACTGTCAGCATTGTCAAGCAGTTGAACCAATTTATTACTAGCTGACTGTAGAATATGGAAGCAAACTGCATTTCACTAAACTCAATGTGGTAGATAACTCCGAAAACACGCAACTTGTCGCTAAACATGACGTGATGGGAACGTCAACATTCATGTTTTTCTGTGGAGGAAAACTTGTTAACGGTGTTGTCGGAGTACTTCAAGAAGAGGATTTGGCACAGTCAAGAGAGTTCACAGTAAATAAGCATCGGGACTGCGTCAAGAAAAGTACACCGCTAAGGTTGTTTTCCATCAGCTAAACAATCTGGAATGCTAAAAATGGTGCTTCACAAAATTAGAGCTTAATCACATCTGCATAGATCTGGGAGCAACAAAGAGACGAAAAAGACGTTTTCAGATTCATTGATTCCGCCAACATGATAGCTTCTTCAACAGGAAATGCTATAGCGTCTACCCCAGCTCTTACAGCAAGAAGGTCAGTTTTTGTTCTCTGCTCACCCTTAGGTCTCATGCACCCCAAAACCAATGGAGTATTAGGCATCAACAACCGAGCAGCCGCTAAAATCCGGACAATATTTTCTGGTTCAGGCGGAATCACATTTTCCATGGGAGTTCCATGAATTGGCATAAAAGCTATTGTTATAACTGCTGAAGGTGAATATTTCGCGATCATTTTTAGTGCTTCAAGTTCACCCTTCAGTTCACCGTAATGAAGTCCAACAAGCACGTGGGGAATAAATGGGATTCCGGCTTCGTGGAAAGCCCTTAAAGACATGTCATAATCTTTAACGCTGACATCGAGGTTAAATACTTCATTGATTGTGTCGTCGGAGCCAATTATGTCGATTAAAGCAGCGTCAACTCCAGCGTCTTTTAGTCTTTTTGTCGTAGAAAAGTCGATGACTCCTGTGTGCGTTACCACAACGAGACCCAGATTCTTCTTTATTTTGGTGATGGTATCCACGAATTTGCCAATAGGAACGGAGCCGTCTGGTAGGCAGCCTCCGCTTATGAGGCAACCAACAGCTCCATTGTTTTTTAGTTTTACACAGAGATTAAAAAGCGCTTCTGGAGTCTGGGCTGGATACATTGTGTCTAACACTTTTCCGTTGCAGTGCTTACATTTCAGGGCGCAAGAGGAACCGGTGATAGAAATTGAAGGAAACGCATTTGAAGAAGAACAGAAATAGTTTGTTTTGTAGTGAACGAAACTTGGAGCATAGAACCGAATTTTTCCGGTCCGGTTTGGAAAATAGCTTCCCTCAATTAAAGAAACTAATTCTTTCTTCGGCATCCACAATATTTTTTCAGCGTCTAGGTTCGGCATATAGGCCTACCATCGTAATTGGTTTCTAAAAAGCTTTTGAAAATTAATGGACAACACCAGAAAAATATGTTGTTACTTATTCCTGCAATTCTTGTGAAGTCAATAGTTAGCAGATTTAGAAGCTGCCTTTTTGATGAGCTCAGGTTTTTTTCTTCCATCAATAACGTGATGCAATGCAAGAAGCGGATGATATAACAACATGCGAGGTCCAGAATACCGCATAACCTTTGATACCTTTTCTTTCATGTCAGGTTTGTAGCAGTGAACCAAACATTTTCCACACGTTGACTTGTTTTCTTGGAAAGGGCACTTAGATAGGCGTAGCATTGCATAATCGTGAAGTTCTCTACATTCCGGACAAAGATCACCATCAGTTCCGTGATGTTTACGGCAGTAGAGTTTCATCATGGCGTCAATAGTTTTTTTCTCTCGTTTTATTCGAGGACCATCAGCCATTTTCAACACCCCAAAAACGTTTTATTGAATTGAATTAAATACCACATAAGAACGTTACGCTTTTGGGGTCTGTTAACGCTTAAGCACTTCAGCCGATTTGGAAGAGATAAAAAAAAGGTGCTAAATCACTAATCTGATGTTTCAAAAAGTTTCGGTGTATTTTCAATGACTGGTGTATCGCTCTCCGAAAATATTTGTGTCTCGGTAGGCTCAGCCATGGTGCTTGGACTACTGAAAGGCAAAATTGACGCTGAACCCACGACGATATACCTGTTAATGTGCAGAAACGAGAAATGTTCTGCCAACTGTGGTTTTTGCCCCCAAGCGAGAAAAAATAATGGCAGAGCAGACATGCTCTCACGAGTTACATGGCCTACATTCCCTACGAGGCAAGTAGTTAACGGAATAGCAAGAAGCGTAACAAATGGGGCCATAAAGCGTGTTTGTATCCAATCTTTGAATTATCCAGAAGTTTTTGACGACCTTTTGCTTCTCGTTAAGGAAATCAAGTCCAAGATTATGGTGCCCATCTCCGTTTCGTGTAAACCATTAAACCAAAAAAAAATGAAGTCTCTGGTAGAAGCTAACGTCAACCGGATAAGCATCGCATTGGATGCCGCAACAGAGGAAATATTCGAAAAGGTTAAGGGACACCATGTCGGCGGACCATACAACTGGGAGAAACAACGTGAAGCTTTGAAGGATGCGGTCAAAGTCTTCGGGGAAGGTTCCGTTAGCACACATCTTATTGTTGGTCTTGGAGAAACAGAGAAGGAGCTTTGTCA
>Ga0255055_10002180_pt1 | contig 13945 bp, 13 predicted proteins | sample JV7_2_27_MG_FD_188633 | JGI IMG/M metagenome (GOLD analysis project Ga0255055, IMG submission 188633) | Seawater microbial communities from Jervis Inlet, British Columbia, Canada - JV7_2_27 | ecosystem: Environmental > Aquatic > Marine > Inlet | place: Canada: British Columbia | collected...
ATCATTCCGGCATTGGATCATCAACTCGAGGATTTTTTCTTGAGTTAAAGCAGATAGCTTGTATTCGGGACAATTTGCCATCATAATTTTTTGTTCTAGCGATCGAGACGGATAACCAAGATGTATCCACACTTTTATACGATCTTTTATGGCGGATGGCAACTTTCGAGTTCCCTTCAATTCGGCAGGATTCATTGCAGCGATTACGTAAAATTCGTCGTCGACGCTTAACCATGTTTTAAGTTGTGGAATGTACAATCGTTTCTCTTCCATCGCGTCAAGCATGCTATTTAAAACGTATTCGTCGCCTCTATTTAACTCGTTCGCTAAAAATACGCCTCCTTTCAACGCTGAAAGGGTAAATGGCCCTGGAATGTAGGATTCAGGAGCAAAACCATATTTAAAGACAAGTGTAGGGTCAAAAGAACCAATGAGAGTTGAAGGTCTTACGAGGTCAGAAAATGTCACCCAATAAAACTCTCTATTCATATCGAACGCGAATTTTCTGCAAAGTGCGGTTTTTCCGCATCCTACGGGTCCCACCAACCCTACAAACAATCCTGCGTTGTAGGCATCGGTCATAGCGTTATAAGCGTCTTTATATTGTCCTTCTAACACTAAGTTAATATCCTCTTTGATGTCTTTGATCGTTTTAGCTTTCATTAACTTGGAAAATTCTTCTTCCGGTTTCGAATTTGTATTTTGTTTGGACATATTAGTTCCTCAATTTTAGTTATTTTTATCTGAAAAAAATTTTTCAGTCTCCGTTGGTTGAATAGTTACGGGGACTTCGTACTTTAACTTTTTAATCGTAGTTATAATCGTTTCATATTCCTGGTCAGAGAGTACAGAACGTCTCGCAAAGCCTAGTTTGTCAACTATTATGTTTCCTAAATAGGTTTTCCTTAGACCAGAAATGTCGTATTTTTTACCCTTTTTTAACACCTTACATTTCTTCAATTCCTCTATACGTTTCGCAAGAATGAGTTTTGTGAGAGTTTGCCAAAGTGCGCTTTCTCTCATGTTATCGAGAAAGAAATCGTTATGGTTGATTTCTTCGTTTTTTAGCATAATCGTGATTTCTTTTAGGAAATAGAGCGAAAATTTTCTTTTAAAATCTTCAGCAGATACGTAATATTTAACAGAATTTTTAACGCTTAGAATAACTTGGTCGATATCGATTTTACCAATGAAAATTTTGCCGAACTCCTCTTTAAATAACATAATTACGGGTTCAATATCTATGCTCATACTATTACCTCTTTTTTAATCTCAATTTTTTTATTCGCTTGTATTTTATCAACGTCTTGATGGGTGATCAATATGAGTTGCGAATTATCGGCTATAATTTTAATGTTGGAGAGTAGATTTACGCGATTATTAGAATCCATAAACTCGGTGGGCTCATCAACTAAAAGGAACGGAGGAAAACCAATCAATTCACCTAAAGCAAGTTTGTAAGATAGACCTAAAATAAGTTTGTGCCCGCCTCCTTGATACACGGCCGCAGGATAAAAGTCGTCAGTGTCCAACCCTTTTGGCACTACTGAAAGACTGTAGTTATCGCTGTCTATAATCACTTGTTTAAATTCGTCGTCAGCAGATAGTTGTTGATGGAGGTTTAAAACTTTCTTTTCTAACGCTTTGGACGCGTTTTGGCGTATGACGTTTTGCACCTCGTTAAAAGTCTCCTGGAAAGATCGATACTTCTTAGTTAAAGCTTCTTTGCTTTTTAACAAGTTGATCTCCTTCTCAAAATGAGCAATACTTTTATCTAACTTCATGATTTGAGCTTGAACATCTTTTGCGAAACCTTTGTATTCTTGCAATTGCGTCTTTAACATGCTTAAAGTTGTAGTAATTTCGGAATTTTTGGTTAATATCAAATCTTTAAGCTCGTCTCTAATTTTAGTGATTAGCTCGTGACTAAAGTTGTTTTTGGTAATTTTTAATTTGCCCACGACTTGGAGAACCGCGTCTGCGAATTCGCTATCCTTATCTTTAATTTCTTCAATTTTACCGGTTAAATTCTGCTGCATACCATTACAGAGCGAAATTAGATCGTCAATCATTTTTTGTAAATCTTTTTCGTACGTTTCTGACTCTTTCTTAGTGTCATTAATTTTTTGCTCCAAATCATCGAATTGAGTTAGTTGGGTCTCCAACATGTTTAATTCTTTGCTTAATTCGCCTTCCCTTGAACGGGTTGTATCTAATTGTTTTTTGTGTTCCTCGATTGATTTCTCTTGTTGTTTAATATTTTGAGTAATTTTAGCGAGGTTTTTCTCAAAGTCCGCTCCAGAGACTTTTTCTCGTTTTTCTTCTAAGGACTCAATTTGTTGAATCGACGTTTCAAGTGAATGGATCATTTCGCTCATTTGTTTTTCGTTGTTTCGTAATTCTGTTAATTCTTCTTTGGTGGTATTTGATTTCTTTTCGCTCCCTAAAATCTTTTTCTCTAATGCTTTTAAGCTATCTTGTAATTTCTTGATTTCTTCTTGTATTTTTGAAGGATCGATCGGAGCGCCGCAGTATTCACATTTTGGCTTGTCCTTCGTTTTTGTCCTTCGATTTAGCATTCCGTCTATATCTCCTTTTTTCCGTTCTGAATCTCTTAACATACCCTGAAGTTGATCCAATTCATGTTCAAGTTGAGTAATCTTTTTGGAGATCTCCTTCCCTTTAGAGGAGTCCGAGCTTAATTGACTTTTTAACTCTTGTTTTTCACCTAACTCCTCTGTCAACCCTTTCAATTCTTCTGTAACTTCTTCAATATTTTTAATTTTATTCTCGATTTCAACTTGTTCCTTTTCGGAAGTTCGAATAGAGGTTTGAGACGTTTCTATTTTCGTTTCGACGTCTTTAAGCTCTTTTTTAGCGCTTTCCAAGTTTTTTTGGCTTAATTTTAGCTCGTCGTCTAATTTAGTTTTGTTACCGTATTTTTCTTTCAATTCTTTCAATTCTTTAGTGAATAGTTCGTCTTTAACTTTGATTTCGTCGATCTTCTTTTTTGAAGTCTCATAACCCTCGACCGCGTGAGAAATGTCCTCTGAAGTTTTTTTCATCACTTGAAGGCTTTGTATCTGTTCTTCTTTTACATTAATATTGTTTTGTAAGTCTTCAATCCTTTTGGCTTGATCTTTCGCCTTTTCGGTGTGATCTGCCTTTTCTTTTAACGATTGATCCAATTGAATTTTAACCTTGTCGATATTTACAATCTCTTTTTCGTACTCTAAAGCTTTTGATTTGAAAATATCTGCGAGCGTGGTTGCTGCGGTAATGCCAAATACGATATCCAGCTTTTTTGATCCGCTAAGAATTTCTGATATCGTTCCTTGGTGGAAGTGGATGCCAGTCTCAAAAAATCTTTTTGAAATGCCCGATAACTCGTTGATCTTCAGAGAAAGATCTTCTTCGTGATCTCCAAAATCAGAAGAAGAAACGTAACTTTCTCCGTCATCGAGAATATGTTTTAACGTGAAAAATCCTTTCGCTGAAAGGCTCTTCCCTATGAGTTTATGCATTCGCTGCAATTTGAAACGCTCCCCAGCTTTACTTTTAAAAATTAGTTCTACGCCTATCGCCTTATTTCCAAACAAAGCGAGCTGCGAGATTTTTTTAAAGCCTTGTACCCCTCCAAACAGGCAGTATTCTATCGCGTAAAATATCGTAGTTTTTCCCGCGTTGTTCCTACCGTGAATTAAATTAAAATTTTCGTCAAACTCTAACCGAAGATCTTGGTGCTTCCTAAAGTTTACTAATCGCATAGATTCTATCACAAATTATCGCCCTCCTGGTTGCTCAGATCCTCGCCTTCTAGAAGATCTCCTTCAAACATCTCTTGAATTCTCTCAATTATTTGATCCCTAGCTTTTTTCACCAGATTCATTGTTTTAGTCAAATTTTCCTCATTATCGTACAAATATTTGGTGAATTCGAATAATTGAGAAAGATTCTTCTTATCTCTATCATTTAAATCAAATTTACTTAAAATTTCAGTAATTTCAAACTTAATACCCATATTTTCACACCCAATTTTACAAATATAGCATGTAGATTTTTATTTTTTACTTAGGGGTATAACCCGGATTGTTCTTTATATTAAATTGAATCTCATCTTATATTAATATTTCTATGACATCCCGAATTTAGTTATTTATTTTTTCTTTTCTACATAATTTTCAAGACACATATTTAGACTATAGTTTTAACTATAGTAATCTCTTGCTTTCGCGATTGCTAACCTAATGTGATCTTTTGTATGACCCAAAATTGCCAATTCACCGAAGGTTACATGCTAAGGCTGTCAATATATTTGAGCGAAATGAGCGAGTCACGCGTAACCTGATGCTTAACAAATCCACTTGTTGATTTTCGTTGGTGAATTTGTTTACCACACCAAGGAGGAATTTAAGTAAATTTATTTTTACATTTGGATTTATAATCCAATGGTCTCGTGGTGTTTTTAAACGTATTTTTTTACTAATAGAGGTGTAAGTATTGAACGAGTCAAATTTTTATCAGCAGAGCGAGGATGCCTTAGATGATCCTCTATTCATCAAATTCTCAAAAGTTTTTGCAGATAATTCTTTGCATCGATTGAATAAAAAAATACGCCAGTTTGAAACCACTCATCCTAATTTAAAGTTTGTTAGTTTTGATGACTTCACGAGAGATGTTCCTGTCACTGGTGATATTCTATTTTCTGATAAATCTCATCGATATTCTGAGTTATTGTATAAATTTAAAAATTACCGCGAAATTCGATATTACGACCCTGAACCTTTATTGGCAGAATGGTTGAATTCAATTGATGAGTTCACACAATTGAGAAGGAAAAAGCAGGTTTAATATAACCGGTAACATCACGTTAAAACTATCTTACAGATAGGGCAGAGATGTGAACCAATCAAAACGAACCTTTGTGTTGCGGTAAATAAGTTTGACTCGTAGCACTCTTGTACTAGATATTCATTCTCAGAATAATCTTTTAAGATAAATTCATCTGGAGCAAGTTCTACTGAATCGTGCATAATAGAAAGTTCAGCAATCGGTTCGAAACTAAAACCACGAATATATAACGCAAGCTGGCCATTATAATACCGGCTTATGTGTAATTTTCTTGTGAAATTTAATTGATCAACGATGGTCATTATTATAAATCACTAGAAGACCATTGATTATAAGCAGAAAAAGGGTAAGCAATCAATGATTTTTCGAGGAAATTTTTTAAGATTTATTAGGAATATTCTGTAATTGGTGTTCTAAAAAAAATAATTCGACTTTTGCTGCAATATAAATACACCTTGTATTGGTTGGATTAGTAATAATTGTCCTATTATTTTAATTGGAAACTGTGTTCATTATATATTAAGAAATAAATTATTTTTAGGTCGAGACAGAAATGGTAATAACGATAATTGATATGTTGGACCAAATAAAAACGGGTGAGTCAAAATTCCATGTTGAGGCACAGCTACAAGTTTTAAAGATGAAAAAGATTTGGACGCCAGAAGGGAGTCTTTACATTGATTTGGTGCTGAGGGATATCACAGGTACTTATCCTCACTTTCGGAGCAAGATCGAGGACGATATAGAGTTAGCCAAGTTTAAAGTAGGAAATGTTTTATATGTGCGAGGAGAGTATAATAGGGATTTGGATGGCGTTCTTATCACCGGCACCGAAAAGCTCGAAGTAATCGACATCACTAAATTCGTAAAAATTCCGGAAATCGATGCTAAGGACCTATTTTCCCGTATTGAGAAAGTTATCGATGAAATGGAAAATCCTTGGTTAAGACAACTTCTCGAAGTAATTTTCGGAGACGAGGTGGTAAAAAGAAAGTTTCTCGACTGTCCTTCCGCCGTCAAATACCATCACGCTTATCCGCACGGTAACCTTGAACACACGGTCGGAATGTTAATGGCGTTTAAAAACTATTATCTGGATTTTTACGACAAGGACGGAACGAAATTTGACGTGGATTTGGTGAACGCCGGAATAGTCCTCCAAGACATCGGTAAAATCTACGAGTACGATATAAATAACGGGATACCCATATACGTGAAGAAGTACGCCTTGATCGGGCACCTGGTTTTGGGATCGGAATTAGTGGCAAAGAAAATCAGCGCAATTCCCGACTTTCCGGAAGATCTAGAGTTAAAAATCAAACACATCATCTTGAGTCACCATGGAAAAAAAGAATGGGGATCCCCCGTCGAACCCGGATTTCCCGAAGCGCACGTCGTTCATTCCCTCGATTTAATGGATTCTCGGTTAAAATCTTTGTGAAAATTCAATTTGACACCCCTAACAACCAATTCAATATAATGATCACAACTTTAAAATTCAAAATTTTTCAGACTCTTAAGTATTAAATCTTCTTTCGATAATTTTTATCATAAGACAAAAATTGGGCGTCTTTATTGAACGGAAATATTTCTATGATTATTGGATATCCCGCCGCAGGGAAGACTTTTTTGGCGAGATCGTTTGAATGTATAGGCTATCACCGACTAAACCGTGATGAGGTTGGAGGTAAGCTGGATGGGTTAGTGGATCATTTAGACCAGCGATATAAACTTAATGGCGTCAAAAAGTTTGTGATGGACAACACTTACTCCACAGTTCTCTCCAGAAAAGCAGTAATAGATTGGGCCCGTGAAAATAAATTTGATGTAGATTGTAAATGGATTGATCTTGACGTTGGGGATGCCTTATACAACGCTTCGAAAAGGATGATTGATAGATATGGAAGGCTATTAAACCCGGAAGAAATTAAAACCAGTAAAGAAATAGGCAATTATCCCCCCGTCGTGATTTACAAGTTTCGAAAAAGCTTCGAAGTACCTACTCCTAAAGAAGGGTTCCATCACATACGAAAGATAAAATTTAAACGAAAAATGGATAAAGCTAAATACAAAAATAAAGCAGTGATTTTGGATTACGACGGCACTCTAAGGACCACTAAATCGGGAGAGGTATACCCAAAATCCCCAGCGGACATCGAACTCCTCCCCAACGGAAAAGAGATTCTAAAAAAATATCAAGATGACGGATTTTTATTATTAGGCGTATCAAATCAAGCTTCTATCGCCAAAAAGGAGCTGACAACTAACCAAGCAAAGGAATGTTTTGACAAGACTAACGAGCTTTTAGGGCTAAAAATTGACTATAGATTCTGCCCACACCGTTCTTATCCTCAAGTATGCTATTGTCGAAAGCCGATGCCCGGGTTTGGGGTTGAGTTCATCGAAAGATATAAGCTAAATCCTTCCAGATGTATCATGGTTGGAGATATGAAGAGTGATAACACATTTGCTGATAGATGCGGGTTTCGCTATATCCCTGCTAAGCAATTTTTTAAAATTGTATCTTGATACCCGGTAAAGTATAAATTAAAAGTTTACTTATGATTTAAAGACAAGAATTAGTATCGCAATGGGAAAAAAAAAAGTCAAACAAAGGAGAGCTCAGGAATATGGTGTTTTTTTACAATAATTTTATTGAACAACATTTTTTACATCAAAGAATAATTTTAAAAAAGCACTTTTCTAATCGAGAAATGTTATTGTACGATCATTTTTATGAAACAACTAAAATATATCCAAAAAACCTGATTGTGATTCAGAATTATGTGTTCTTTTTTATTGATGGTGAAAATTATTTTAGAGCTCAAGATTTTTTATTTTTTATCCGAAAATCGATGGTAAACAAAATAATTCTTATCGTTAGAGAAGAAGAAACACTCATTAAATTGTTATTTAATTTATTTCCAGACTCGTACGTTCACGATATTTCATTACGGGTGAATAAGAAATTTGTTGTTAGCATCCACTTTTTAAGCCCTTTACTAACAAAAGACTCAATCAGATTTATGAATCAATATTTTAAGATAATAAATAAGCTCTTTGAGAATTTTGTTGAATTTGAAACCCCTCCTGGAGTTTCTATAATTATTAATTACAAAATTGTAAATATATGATGAAATTCATCATATTAGGGAAAGCCCTCCCTAATAAGATTTCTTCCCTGATTTTTCCTTCTTTTTCTTTCTCATTGCCATTAAAATTGATAATTCTAGTATTTAATTATTATATAAACTACTAGAGATATGTTTTAAATGGTTGAAGTTTTATTAATTGCCTCCAAGAGTTCTGATAAACTCACAGTCCTCCTTAAAAGTTATTTTCAATCTAAAGGCGTGTCCATTTCAGTTGTTTCCAGTTATGAAAGTGCAATAATAATCTATAATAGATTGTTTTTCTTTAATATCCAAGTGTCGATCTCAAACGTTTGAGAATCGGTTATATTTGAGTCAAAGCTGGAACGGATCGTGGATTTTGGTATCCAGATTTCTTTATTATTCCCCTCAAAATCTATTAGAAGTGCTTTTTCCGTTTCCCCGGTGCAAGCGCCCGTTAAAACCGTAGATTCCCTTAACACATTCTCCTTTTTTTCTTCCAACGATTCTCTGGTAGTTTCTTGACTTCTTTCTTTTTTTAACTCTGAGAAATCCTCTCGTTTTTTAACTTCAGTCGAACCTATGACTTTTTCTTGAAACGCGTGTTCAAGCAACGCTTTAAAGACTTCCGCTTCCCCGTAGTTTAAAACGATTAGGTAATCTCCCGCCTTAACTTTTAGGCTCTCTCTATTATCAGAATCCCGCTCGATCGATATGGAAATCCTCCGCTGCTCGAACGAATGGACTGTATTCCAAGCGTTTTTATCGCCGCGTAAAACTTGAAGTATAAAGGCTATATCCACTAAAGAGAACTTTATCGCTCTACCCTCTTTTTTGGAAGGTTTTTCCCACGAGCCATCCTCCTTTTTCCTAATGAAAGTTATAAAGAGGGCTGGACTGCTCGACGGACCGCTATCAAAGAGAATGCCCGCGTTCGTGCCAAAAAAACCTTTTCTGTGGCTTTTCATTTCTAATTCACATTAGTTTTTTTTTTGTCTTATTATTATCTATATACAAATTTTCTTTTTAATATTTTTATAATTATACGGGCATTTTAAGATGAAATAAAGGGTGACTCCTGTCACCAAGACCTAATAAGAAGGTCAGAAATAAAATAGGAAGAGCTAAATTGAGTGTGTATTACACACTACCAAAAGACAAAAATTGATACTACGATTATTTCTATGAACATAACCATTTCACGAATTAGTGATCATTTAATATTATATGTAAAGTTGCATTTAGGATAACCTGTGCATCCAATAAAGCTACCATATTTACCAGATCGTACGGTAAGCTGTTTTCCACATTTAGGGCAAAAAACTTGTTTTTTATCAAAATCAAATTTTATTTTATATTGAGCTTTTAACTGAGTTTCATAGGAAAAACTACATGTTCGATAATTTAAACAAGCTAGAATCTGCCCGTCTTTTACGTTATTCAAAACCATTCTCTTTCCACATTTAGGACATGATATCTTCTTTTTGTTAATTAGGTCGTAAATGTACTTACAATTTGGGTAAGACTTACATCCCAAAAAAATACCCTTTCTTCCGTTGCGTACGACTAATTCACTTTTGCATTTTGGACATCTTATAGGGGTCATATTATCTCCAAACTTATAATCTCTGATGAACTATAGTTCATTTTCTCCTTAAAAAATTGATAAAAATTATAATACTCCGAAATTTATACATTCATCTTCTTCTTGATTTTTTGAAATCCAATAAATATTTGCACCGTGGATAACTTGTACATCCTAGAAAAGACCCGTACGGTCCTTTTCTTACAATTAAGGGACTATTGCATTTTGGACAAATAACCGGATTTTTACCACTAAGATTGAATGTGAATTTACAATTTGGATATCCCGTACATCCTAAAAATCCGCCGAATTGACCTTTACGGAATGCTAAAGGTTTTCCACATTGATCACAGAATCTTGGAAGCGAATCAACTGTAAGAATCTTTTTATCTTCATATCTTTCTGACAAATTTTCTAAATCTTTAGTGTATTTGCATTTAGGGTAACGACTACATCCTAAGAAATTCCCTTTCTTTCCAGTTCTTTTAACTAAAAAGCTATCGCATTTAGGACATGAAATAGGAGTAGTGGGCAAGATTCCTTTTATAAAAGACTTCATATAATCGGATAAACCTTCGTCCCATCGTTTTGTTGTATCTAAACGTAATCGCATAAGATATGGATTGATTTCATTTAAAAACATAGAGTTAGTTTGTTCCATACTGTAAATATAAAGAAATTTTTTACTCCGTGTTAATGCTACATAAAATAATCGTCGTTCTTCATCAATAAAGCCATCAGATTCAAATCTTTTTGCTAATTCCATTACAGACGAATCTTGTATTTCACAGGGAAATCCATATAATCCAGAAGTCATATCGGTTAAGATTACATGCTGACTTTCGGAGCCTTTTGATTTATGAGCACTATAAAATCGAACCCCACCGTGTTTCGACTCTGTTGGAACTCCTCTTGCACCACAAAAGATTTCTAATCCTTTTAAGTAATTATTGAATCTTGATAAAACCATTATCTCGTGAGGCTCAACACCATCATCCAATAGGATTTGGATAAGATTATAAATATTTTGGTATTGATTTTTAAAATTGTAACTGAATCCTGAAGTAAAATCAATAAACACGGGTTGCATTCCAATATCATGAGTAGAACGAGTTTCTTTTTTAATCTGGTTTTTATTATTAGCTATTAATTCATTAGAGATACCAACAATCGTTTGGCTACTTCGATAATTACTATTCAGATATGTAATTTCAGGATTTGGAAAATAATCTTTAAAATTGACAAAAAATCTCACATCGCTGCCTGTGAATTGATAGATGCTTTGCCAGTCATCACCGACACAGAATAATTTTGTATTTGAGTTTTCATTGACAAAGCTTCTGATTAATTCTAACCTTTGATAAGAGATATCTTGAAATTCATCAACTAAAACATGATCATATTTATTAAAATATTTCTCTGGATTTTTTTTTGCTAATTCAACAGCAAGGTTAATCATGTCATTGAAATCAATTCGATTTTCCCTTTTTAAGTACTCTTGATACTTTTTGTACACTTCAAGAGCTAATTCTCCAAACAACTTCTGTTTCTTTGAGTATTTCTTCGATTTAGTTCTTTCATTTATGTCTTGTACGGTAAAAAAATTACATTTGGATATTTTTATAAAATTTCCAACTAAGTTGATAACTTCTTTTCGCCTATCTCTAAAAGCAGATGTTTTTTCAACTAATTCATTGTATGTTAAAGGAGTAAATTCTATATTTGGAATTGTCTGCTTTAATTTTTCTTTTAATCTTGGTATCAATTCTTCTGAGAAGCGTTCATAATCCCATGTTTCTATAAGAGTTTTATTATACTTTTCAAACTGATCAAGCTTCCATTCTCTTAGTTCTAAATATTCTTCGGTAGTTTTTGTGAACCATTCAGGAACTTGTTTATTTTTATTTAGCCCCCAATGTTCAATATAGACGTCATATTCAGGTAGATGAAAATCGGGGTGGTATTCTTTATCCTCTTCGCTCTCATCAACCCATTCTACTAGTGGTTCATATTCAAATTGGATATTATGTAAGAATAAAAAGTTTCCAATATCCCTTTCAGATATAGATTTTACAGATATATCATCCAGAGTTGAATAATTTTTATTTCTCATGTATTTGTAATATTTTTCTTTATCTTCAAACGATTCTTTTTTAACTTTTTGCTCTGAGTGATATGCTAAATACTCGATAAGAATGTCTTGATACTTAACTTCTTTAAGAAGATCCCTAAATAAATCTTGAATGAGTTCATATTGTTTCCTTTCATTCCCATCAAATAATAATTTTGGTTTATGACCTAGTTCATCTTCTATTATACTTCTTCCCAAAGCATGAAATGTAGAGATATCAATTTCGACACCATAATTTTTCCTTAGCCTTTCCTTCATCTCATCTGCAGCTACTCTAGTAAATGCTAGAGCTAATATCCGATCTTTATCAACTTTATCATGTCTCCTAATCAAATAGGCTATTCTAGAGGAAATAACACTGGTTTTTCCTGAACCCGCTCCAGCTATGACAAGATTATGCAAATCATCTTTGATTACAGCTAATCTTTGATCGTAATCTAGGGGATACTTTAAACCATCGTCTTTTCCATCCAAAAAAGAAGAATATTCTTTCTCTCGTCTTCTTACAAATGTATCGTTGTACTCATTAACTTCTTCATTCAATTTGTGTATATTATTTCTAAATCGTTTAATTTTGCTTCTTTTTCCAAATTTAAAAAAAGAGAGTCGAGGAAATTTTGTTAATTGTTTAATTTCTTCAAAGAGTTTGCGTTTTTCGTCATAAATTAAGTATGTTTGTTTTTTACGGAAGAGTTCCCAATCTTTTTCAATTCTATTTTTGACATCATATCTTTGTACCAAAATTTCTTGGAAATTACCCTTAGACATAGATAATACCAATTAACCACCATTAAAAAATGTGAATAATTTATAAATTGCATGACGGCTATTTGACGATTTTTCTTTATTTTAAGAGTGTTTAGGTCAATTAATCTGCTAATAATGGCACTTTATTAACCTTTAACAATAAAGTATATTTAATAAATCTCTAAATCAATAAAAAAATCCTCTAATATGGTAAGATTTAAACAAGTTATGTAGTTGAGCTTCAATATCTTTAGGGTAAATTGCAAATATTTTTCACTTCAAGCAAATAATCTTACGCAAGGAATCAGTATCCTAACGATTTTACGATTTCTCAACAATTTTCAATACTCCATCAATAGTTCTTCCAAAACTTATGATTTCGTTGATACTTGCTCTGAAAGCAGTGATATCATTACTTTCAATAATAAAAACTAAAGCTTTTTCTTCTTTTTGTAAAGAAATAGTGGATCTTTTTGACTTTTGAATATTGAATTCTGGTAAAAAAGAGTTATAGGAAATATCACATAAATGAGAATTTTTAAATTGAAGTTTAAGAGTAGATTTAATTTTGTAAAAATTATTATTATCCATTATTCTTCAATAGTTTCGAGTTCTCGTTGCTTTCGCTTCGCTATTCTAAAAGATTCCGCACCACGAGGGGTTTGTGTGTTATAAGCACCTCCAGTAAACTTTGCATTACATTTCTTACAATGCCATATCCCCGTAGAGATTCTATTAATTGACCCTCTTGTTTCACATCGTGGACATCTCAAATTCCCACCTTTCTGTTTTTCCATTATAAGGCGCCACTTCTTTCGTACATTGGCTCCGTAACGGGGTCCAAATCTTGCAGATATCCCTGTTTTTTTCGTTTTTCCCATAGTGATCACTTGATTCTTTTAATATATAGTGTTTAAATAAAAACTAGTATAAACTTTAAATTTTTCCAAATAAGAAAACTGGATTATTCTAACTCTTCTAGCCATTTGGGGATATTATCCCTAAGATAAAAAAAAGCTAATAAATTCAATCGAAATCAATAAAAAATAAAATTTTAAAAAATATAATTAAATAAAAGTGTTATTACTTAAGTTTATACTGCTCTAGGTTTAGTTCTTTCTTAACTCTGTTGCCAATTTCCATAGATTTTTTGCTCAACATTTCAATTTCTTCTATAGAAAATGTAGCATAACCACTTTTTTGAATGGATGTTATTTTGTCTTCTGTTACCGAAATGGAGATTTTTCCCTCACTAGCTAGTTCTTCTGGTAAACTAGGGTCCAAGAAGATAACATCGCCAATTTTTCCATAGGTGATCACCATAGGTAATTCATTTACAATAGTTTTTCCAGTCAGGTATTTTCCTGTCCATTCCAATTTTCCATCCTCCCATTTTCCTTCTGGAATATGGCTTGAAAGTAATGTGGTTAAAGCGCTTACGCCTCCTGCATCAATTAAGTTTCCAGAATAATTAATCACATATATATCTACAAATAAAATATATACTGCTTCATTTTC
>Ga0255055_10002181_pt1 | contig 13943 bp, 19 predicted proteins | sample JV7_2_27_MG_FD_188633 | JGI IMG/M metagenome (GOLD analysis project Ga0255055, IMG submission 188633) | Seawater microbial communities from Jervis Inlet, British Columbia, Canada - JV7_2_27 | ecosystem: Environmental > Aquatic > Marine > Inlet | place: Canada: British Columbia | collected...
GCGATACTTATATTAGCAATGTACATTGCCACAAGACCAATTCCCCAAGTTTATTACTCAGTTTCTCAAGAACGTTGTGTCAAGATTATCGATGCCCAAGGCAACGAATGCAACTGTACATCCCTGGCAAACTTAAACAAATATGAGGTAACATATGTTAAATAACCATTACACAGAAAAGGAGACTAAACAATGGAATGTATCTTAACACCAGCTTATGGACGTGACTACAAATCAGCACAAGCAGCTAGAGACGATTATCACGCAGATAAAGATTTTGTTTTTCATGATCTAAAGTCGCGCTGGGATGGTAAACCAGCTAATAAACGAGACTTACAGAAAGCCGGCTACACATCTATTAAAATCCGCTATAATAAACTGCGAAACTTTACTTTTGTTGAACCCAAACATTCTAAAGAAGTTACATCTTGGTTATCACGAGGCATTAACCCAACTGACAGACCTATTTAAGAGGCAAAATGACACCACAAGAATCAGCAACAAACGAAGTAATTGATTTAATTCATTTAGCTGCACATTTAAAAAAGTGTTGGACTAGCGGCGACTTATCGAATGTAAAAGAAGTATTGAAAGAAGTATTGAAAGACATTAATAAAGCAACACGACTAATTGAAGAAGAAGTTAAACGTTAACTGTATCATAACTTAGGTTAAAGGAGATATCAATGACATCATTACAAAAACTACAAACAGTCAAACATCTTGCAATTGAATTAAACGCAGAATTAGCTGCACATTTAAAAAAGTGTTGGACTAGCGGCGACTTATCGAATGTAAAAGAAGTAATGACATCATTACAAAAACTACAAACAGTCAAACATCTTGCAATTGAATTAAACGCAGAATGGGAAAAACCTGAATTTGCTACACCTATTGAACAAGCTGGGTATTATTTGCATAACATTACAAGGATTATTAAACACTTGAAAGAAGTTAAAGAAGATGTCATGTCAACCCTGGCAAGCGACGTTGAAATGTTTTTTTCAGACAATGAACCAAATGAATTTCCTGAAAATCATGGCGAACCTTGGAGCTATAATGAAGATTGTAATATAGAATCTGAGTTTCACAAATCAATTGATGCTATTGCAAAGTCCCATTGTAGAACTAAACGTGCAATTTACCTTAGACTAAAGAAACATATATTGGGGCAAATATGAGAAAATTATCAGTTAATGACAGGATGTATGAAATTATTCAAACCATGCAACATATGATTAATGCACATGAGAATAAAGAACCAATATCAGAAATTAAAACAACTATTAATGAAATACAACGTCAATTAACATTACTTAACATGGATATACTATTTGAGGAGGTATTTAATGTGTAATACTGGTACATGTCATTTTGAACACTATGATCTTTTGGCAAGTAAAACTATTTGCTCTAAACCAGAACATGCTATATGTTTATTTGATGAATATCACGAAGTTGATGCTTATCAATTTGATGATGAAATTAATGTATCAAATGCAATTCACTTTGAAAAACATTCACGAATTATACGGAGGCTATGCGACTAATGAGCTTAACTAAAACACTTAAAGCTGAGGCACGATTAACGTATCAGGAAACACTTAATGGGATTCCTGAAAAAGTTAAGACTAAAGATACTGTCAAACTCATTAGTAAACAATGGACTAATAGTCAATATCAGCGACAAGCTAAGTATGATAACTCATTTCCTATATATGTTAAACTTTATATGGGACCAAAAGATGACCTATGTGAAGAGTGTATGCTTTTCCTGGAAGATATTGAAGAGCAATTTGATATTGAGTTCAAAAGTTCTACTCTTACTATGCATGATTCATTAACAGCATACGAAGCTAGGCATATTAGGATCATTTTTATTAAACACAAGCTAACTAAATGCCATATAATAGAAGAGAAAGTCGTTACTACATATAACGACATAAAACGAACTGTTATATGCTGAGTTAGCTACGCTGCTGTATTCAGTACAGCAGCGTAGCTATATCTAAAAAGGAGACCATATGTCAGAAAATATCCATGAAATGAAATTACATGAAGAACTTGATTTTCCTTCCTTTTCAATATTACGTGTACCAGGAGGATGGGTATATACATATAAAGAACTAAGCCAAATAATACAAATTGACGGTACTTGGAGTGGAAATTATTTACCATCATCTGTATTTGTGCCATATAGAAAGGAATTTAATGTATGAACTTAATCCAGGAACGTAAAATAGACAGCATTGGACGACCATCTACTTTAAACTTTAACCAGGAACAAGCAATTCTATGCTTATACAAACATGGATTTAAAGCTTTAGATATTGCTAAGTTCTTTTCTCTTACTACTGCTGCAGTGTATTACCATTTTAAGAAATTTCGCATAAGTAATATAGAGAAATATACGAAACCTGATATTGAATATGTTTTAAAGCAGGAGGGTTATCTATGAAGCGCTTAATATCAAAGCGCATCTGGGCCCACTGTTCAAACAAATCTGTTAAATTAAAAGCTCCTGCTGTTGGGCTTGGGCGCACAAAACCTATTTCCTATGAGCAAGCTATAAGTAATGCTGAGAAACAGATAAGTGGTTCACCTTATATGGGTATGATATTCGGTGATACGAGTGAGTATATTGGATTTGACATAGACGTAGACCCATCTGGTAAGAAGAAAAATTCAACCAAACAGATTCCACCTGAAGTATTATTTTTCTTACAATCACATCCTACTCACGTTCATTATTCACCATCAGGTCATGGCATTCACATTATCTATAAAGTTTCTAAGGCAACGGTTAAACAATTAGATGAAATTAACTTACAACAACAAGCCGTAGACACGGAGACAGGAGACTTATTTAAAGGTGATATTCGTTACCGTAAAAGCTTTCTTGTTTTTACTACCAATGAACATCCATTATCTGTAAAAACTATTACGACATTAGATTATAATGATATTCTATCTATTGTTCCATCAATAGTGATGGCATCACAAACTAAAAAAGTTACAACCACAGTTACACCATCTACTATTACCCAGGTTCCTACATTAACACAATTAAAGGAGGTTCTCGATGTTATACCGTCTGTATTCAATGCTAAAGCGAAACGTGCATGCCAGAATTTACCGTACTCTAAACCGGCATCTGCCTATGACTATTGGGTGCTTATCGGTTGCGCTTGTGCACATCATGCTATACTTTTAGACGCATGTGGAAGATCTACTGATAGCAAAAATGTTGTAGACTACTTTCATGATTGGTCAAAGCATGATGTCGAAGGTTACATTAACCAGGAAGATGTGTACGATAAGTATCAGTTATTACATAGAGCAACTGTTGAGAAAATACAAGCTCAACAACAAACCACAACTATTGGATCATTATTTTTAATTGCTAAAGGTTGCATTATCAATTTTCCAGATATGATATCTTATGGCAAAAATAAAATAAGACCTGATCCTGTGTCAACCAGGAATTTATTAACTTTAATTGAGTATGACCAGATTGAATTAGTATTTGATCCAATGGCTGGTGGCGTATGTTTCTATGGTCCAGAAGAACTAATAACTGAATGGTTTTGTCCAGCTATTGGTTATCTAGCCATGCGTCCTGCTGGATATAGTCAAGTAGCTTCTATTTCAGATATGGCGATACGATTTAGACCATACATGCAAAATAGATATGCTTATTCTGTATCATCACAGCATGCTCGTGAAGCAATTGACTTTCTTTGTCAACGGATGCGGCGAGAGAATGCGTTTAAGAGTTGGATATTGTCTAAGCCATGGGATGGTATTGAACGATTCAGTAAAGTATGTAGGTCAATTACTTTACCTGATGCTGATCAACCCAACAAAGAAGTATATGAAGGTTATATTAAACGTGGTCTACTATCAATGATAGGTATTCACTTTTGGCCTGAAGATGCACCAAAGATACCTGCAATGATCGTATTAACTGGACCTGAGTATACTTTTAAATCATCCTGGGCGGAATGGCTAATACCAAAACATATGGGTAACTATATTGCAACTGCTGACATTGATACTGTTCTTACTGCAGGACGTGAATGGCAAATGTTTTTATCTACTAAAGCTGTTGTAGTTATTAACGAATGTGAGCCTATGTTTACACCACGTCATGAGCAAAAGGTTAAGAGCTCTGTTGATTCTGAAACAGTTACTTATCGTGACCCATATGCAAAACATGTATTATCCAGGCCGAGGACAGCACTTATTATTGGCACGACAAACAAAGCCAACTTATTCACTGGCAGCACAGGCACACGAAAGATTTGGCAGATACCTGTTGCTGAATGTGATTCTATGCTGATTAAAAACATGGATTTACAACAACTTTATATTGAAGTACTTGAGGTTCTTAAGACATATAAACAAGAACATCCACGACATTTCATACAAATAGCTTGGGCTCAGTCTGAACGGGATCGTGATATTACTAATACTCTAAATGCTGCACGAAAAGGTACAGATATTGGAGTACTAGGATTATTGATTGAACGATTTGGACATTTTTTAAACCGCGAGTTCACGCCATCAGAATACATTGGTAAGCGAGGCGTGAGTCTAAGACCAGGGCAACCAGGAAGTCTTAAGAATTCACCTAACGCTTGGACTGTCTCAGCCATGTTAAAGTATTTACGTTATGAGTTTCCTGAAGACCGTGTAGATCGGGTGTCTGTAAAGTATGCCCTGGAGGAGTATGCTGCAGCTTATACTAAGACTACACACAAACCTAAGTCTCCATTCGATCAGTATGTAGCAACAGAACGATATCATAAAACAATTACACGAGGATTCATTACACTTAGTAAGACAACAGGTTATTATCTTATGCCTTCACCAGTGGAGTTAGATATGGATGTTGAGAATGAAGATGAAGATGATGAGCCGCAATCAGCGACAATTGACTTAATTTAAGGAGGCATCGTGAGTTATGATCTTTGGGTGACAGTTATTAGTATTGGAGTTACTATTGTCTGTGTATGTTTTATCTATACTATATATAAAAAGGAGAATAATTAATGAGACACAATGAATGTTCACCATCACAAGTTGCTAGAATTATTGCATGTCCTGGAAGCCGTCGTTTACTTCGACAAAAAGCTAAATCAACTAATGAATATGCTGAAGAAGGCACTATGTTGCATGGAGTTGTTGCATATAAGATACTTGAAAATTATTCAAATGAGTATCCTATTGTTGCAGATACTAGCATTCTAACTGAAGAGTTTCCTGAGCTTACTCGAGAACAAAATACTACAGTTGAAGAATGCCTTGATTATTTTGAAGCTTTACTTCGTGAACTTAATTTAACTACAACTATTAATCAAATTTATATTGAAGTACTTACTGATTTATATTGGGCAGATTTACCAGAATGTGGTGGACATAGTGATATTGTTATTGAATCTGAAGGTCGTCTCGATATTATTGATTGGAAATTCGGTCAAGGAGTTTTTGTAGACTCTATTGATAATGTCCAGGCTAAGACATATGCATTAGGATGTTTTGATAATATAGAAACAGTACATAATACAACAACATATACACATATTGTTCAACCAAGATTAGATAATATGTCAGCATTTCGTATTCCAGGTATTGCATTAGCATCCTGGTTAGAAAATGTTCTTAAACCTGCAATTCTTAAATCACGTGAAGCTGATGCTAATTGCATACCAAGTGAGTTCTGTAAATGGTGCGTTGGTGTTACTTGTAAAGCTAGGGCGGATAGCGTTAGACAAACTGCAGCTAATGTTTTTGAACCATATGCTAAAGGTAAAACTATCCAGGATTTTGAGAAACTAGAAGATCTTGCGTACCTTTTAGAACAAGCTAAAGTTGTGGATACATTTATTAAAGAGTTAGGTGCAACTATACTCAGTAGATGCATGACTAACGAAGGTTTTCCAGGATATAAAGCCGTACCTGGTAGATCAATTCGAGGTTGGAAAGATCCTATACAAGCGGAAAAAACTATGAATGTTCTTGCTGAGAATCCTGAGTATGGATTTGAATTTGAAGATCTTTATACAACTAAATTTATAACAGTTGCTCAAGCTGAAAAGCTTTGTAAATCTATGAAAAAAGTAGATATATTTAAAGCACTTTGGTATAAACCGCAAGGAAAAGCTGTCTTAGCCCCAGATTCTGATCCAAGACCACCTATTTCTCTTGATGCACAAAATGTTTTCAAAGATTTTATTCAAGAATAGCTAAAACTGAGCTCCTTATTCGTGTTTTAAAGCTTATAAAATAGAAAATACATACTAACATATAGGCTAAAAATTAAGCACCTATAAACGCGAATAAGGAGCTCACTAACTTACTGATTTTATTATAAATATTCTCAATACCGGAAGGTTTAAATACTGGGTTTTCGATATTGAAAATATTTACAGTAAAAAAATAAAAATAAACGTTTACATTGGAGATAAAATGTGCTATAATATTACTATAAACAATTAAAAAGGAGGTAAAAATGACTACTAGAAACCCGTTCATAGCAGATAAATGGACATTACAAAAATTGTACGCTAAACTGGAAGGAGCTAAGCACAACGCAGAACATGCGCCACATAGTAAAAATGAATATAAGGCACATGTAAAACGAGTGGAAAAAGCTATTGAAGTTAAAAGAAAAGCTGACAAAGGGCCTATTGTTTATTGGAGTAGAGAACTACAAAAATACGTAACTATTCCAGCTGAAGATTAAACACAGTAGAAAAAAGATGTCCGAAAATGAAAATAAGTGTTTACTTTTTCAAAAAAACATGCTATATTAATTTTAAACAATGACAATTCCACTAACCCAAACACAGGAGACTATTATGACTGAAAAAACTGAACCCAAACGCTTGGCTATTAAAAGAATGATTGAAGATGGTGAATGTACTAAAGACATACTTAAGAAAGAACTTAACATTTCTGCCGCATCTCTGGCCACTAACTTTACTTATCTTCGTTTGATGGGCCATTATCCTATTACAAATGATGATGGTTTTCTGGATTTTACTGATGCAGAAGGTTGGGAAGTTCTCCAAGAAGAAAAAGCAGAACGTGCCGCAACTCGTAAAACTGTGTCTAAGAAAACTCCTCAGGAACAATATGATGCAATAGTTAAACGTGTTGCTCGAGCTTTTGCCGCAGCTAACTCTGCCGAGAGTCGTGCTACAGACAGTCCTGATAACGAAATGCTTGACCTGCGTTCCCAGAAAGCAGAAATTGAGCATACGATTGCCGTCCTGGAGCACAATGCTATTGTCGAAAAGTTCAGTGAAGAGATTGAGATTGCTGATGAAGATGATCTTGAAGAAACCACTGAAGAAACCACTGAAGAAACCACTGAAGAAACCACTGAAGACGCCACTGAAGAATCCCTGGTGTAACCTCAGAAAAAGTCCGTAAGTCTATATGATTACGGACTTTTTCAGTTCCTTTATTTACAAGTGGAGTAAATTATGAATAAAGAAATGGACGGAAAGGTACGGTTTGATTTAATTACCCCAGGCTTTGAAGAAGGTTTAGCTATGGTTTTAACCCATGGTCTTACTAAGTATGATGCTCATAGTTGGAAAACCGTAGATGCTGATTTGTATTATGGTGCTTTACGACGACATATATCAGATCATCGTAAAGCTATGTTACTAGATGATGTACCTATCATGTATTTTGATACATATTCTACGTTACTTCACATAGACCATGCTGTATGCAACCTTATGTTTCTTCGATGGAAGGCGCTAGAACAAGTAGAAGTATGTAAAAAGCTTTCTAAAGCAATGGTCTCTAAATCTTATTTAAGGTGATATTATGATATTTAAAACATATAGTGAAATGCAAGTAGAAGTATTAACTCAAACGCCAAATCCACGAGGTATTGTATCAACTGGTTTACAAACCTGTATGAAAAAAGATATAACAAATAATAAAGTAACAGGTGATCAATGTCAATATCTTATTTCTGCAGGTCATCAATCACCACTCGAACATGTCTCTATGACTATTTATGTTAAAGGCATTAGTCGATCACTACTTGCTCAGATAACACGTCATAGAACTTTTAAATTTACCGCAAGTTCTCAGCATTATCAAAACTATTCTGATTATGAAATGGTCATAAGTTCAGACTATATTTATGATGATGAATTTGAAAAGTGTTTAATGACTTCATTATCTGCATATGCCAGGGCTATTGACCGTGGTATACTTAGAGAAGAAGCTAGACAATTATTACCTAATGCTATGGCAGTTAATCTTATGATTACTGCAGATGCGCGTAACATGATTAACTTCTTCAGACAACGGCGATGCTTACGTAATGTTGAAGAAATGGTTATTTTTGCAGATACATGGTGGAAAAAAGCAGTTCAATGGTTCCCTGAACTTTTTATGGAAGTAGGTGCACCTTGCTATATGACAGGCAAATGTACCCAAGGAAAAATGAAAGCTGAAATTTGTAAGGAGAAATAATGATAGATATTCTTTGGCAGATTAAGAAACATCAAGCAGCACTTGGCAAGTATCCTCTTGAACTTAATTCAGTTGAACAAATTCAATATATACGTGACTTAACATTAGCAACACATGTTGAATTAACTGAGTTTCTTCAAGAATTACCATGGAAACCATGGAAACCACGGAAACCTATTACAGATCAAATTTTTAGGTATGACAGAGCAAAAGATGAATTAGTAGATGTATTTATTTTTGTATTAAATCTTTGGACAGCGTTACGAGCTGATGATTGTTTATCAGAAGCCATATTAAGTAAAATTGATAAAAATATGGCACGACTTCAAACAGGAACTCATAAACAACACAATGACAAGGAGGAATTATGATTACAAATCCAGGTACAATTACATTTCCCGTTTTATTTGAGTCTAAAGAAAATCTTTCAGGCGATCTTAAATTCAGTTGCAGTCTTCTTATTCCTAAAACAGATAAAGAAGGTATTGCCAGATTTAAGGCTGAGATTGCTAAGGCTGTTGAGAAAGGTAAAGAAAAACATTGGAATGGTAAAGTTCCTAAGTTTCGCTATGAGCCTCTTCGTGATGGTGACAAAGAACTTGAAAGTGGTGATAAAGATGGTGCTGAATATAAAGGTATGATGTTTATAAATGTTTCAGCCAATGATGATTCGCCTCCTGGAGTTGTTGGTCCTGATGCTCAGCCACTTATGGATCACGGTTCTATGTATTCAGGATGTCTTGTTCGCTTAGATATTCGTGCGTTTCCATATAAACGTGGTGGAAATAATGGCGTTGGTTGGTGGCTTAACAATGTTATGCTTCTTGATGACGGTCCTCGACTTGACGGTAAAATGAATGCTGTCGATGCATTTGCTGAATATGGTCAGCAACCTGAAGTTGATGATGATAATCTAGCATAACTTAATTGCCCTGGCTATATTAAAACATAGCCAGGGTATACTATCATGGAGGCCATATGAACCAAATTGTAATTGACTTTGAAACATATTGTGACTTAGATATTAAAAAAGTCGGTGCGTTTAAATACGCTCATCATCCGTCCTGCCGGGTTATTTGTATGAGTTATAAAATTGATAATAATATGACTCAAATATGGACACCTGAACTTACTTGGGCAGATGATTTAGCTAAAGCATTACAGGACAATAAACTACTCTATACATTTAATGCAACATTTGAATACCTTATTTGGAATATAGTTGGTCATAAAAGTTATCCTGAATATTTTGTACATAAAAATATATCACAATTTCGTGATATCAAAGCTTTATGTGCTCGCTATAGAATGCCACAAAATCTTAAACAAGCTGCAATAGCCTTAAATTGTACTACAGAAAAAATGGCTATCGGAACACAACTTATTCGTTTATGTTGTACTCCTGGTCATTATCCTATTAAGCAAAACTTCAAAGATTTATATATGTATTGCATTATTGATACTGATGTTGCTGCAGAAATACTTGATAGATTACCAGCAAATCATTTAATTAAGGTTGAACAAGAACTTTGGGAACTCACATATCGCATGAATGAACGTGGAGTTCCTATTGATGAACAAGCTGTTGATAGTATTATAGAATATCTAGCAGTTTATATGGATACTATGAAAGCAGTCTTACCTGAAGTAACAAATGGCTTTGTTAATACACCTGGTCAAGTACAAAAAATTAAACAGTTCTGCAAAATGAAAGGAGTTACCATACCTAATGTTCAAGCTGAGACTATTACTAAAATTCTGGAAAATGGCGAAACGTTACCTGAGGATGTTAAAACTGTACTCGAAGTTCGTCAGCTCGTAGGCATGAGTTCAGTCAAAAAATTTATCACTATTAAAAATCTAGTACTTAATGGTGTAGTCCAAGGTAACCTAAACTATCATGGCGCAGGAACAGGTAGATGGGCTGGATACGGTTTTCAATATCATAACTTACCACGTGCAAAACGCAAAGATCCTGAGAAATGGATTCAACGATTCATAAACAAAGAACCTATTGAAAAACCAGTTGAGATTGCTAAAGCACTTATTAGGCCAATGATTAAAGCTCCACCAGGATATAAGTTTATTATCTCAGATTACAAATCTATCGAATATGTAATGCTTGTTTGGTTTTGTGATGATTGGGAAGCTCTTAAACTAATTAACCAAGGACTTTGCCAGTATACAGATATGGCAGCGTTTCTTCATAAAAAAGAGCTTGCTGATGTCCAACCTCAAGAACGCCAAATGGGTAAAGTTATTATCCTGGGTTGTGGTTATCAAATGGGTAAGAAACGTTTCCGTGCAGTTGCTGCAGATTGGGGTTTTAAACTAACAGATGCTGCTGCAGAACAAATAATTTTAGCATATCGTACAAAATATTCTAAAGTTGCTAAGATGTGGAAGATAGTAAATAAGGCAACAATAGAAGCAGTACGCAACCCTGGTAAACAGTATAAAACTCATAAATGTATTTTTAAAGTAGTTACAGACCGTGTTAAACGAAATTGGTTACGTATTACTTTGCCATCTGAACGAGGATTAATGTATGCTGATCCTCATATTGATGATGATATATACGGGCCTGTTGTAAAATATACTGGTCTTAATTCTAAAACACATCAAATGAATTCTCTTGCTTTAACTCCAGGATTAATTACTGAGAATATTGTACAAGCTGCAGCACGTGATGTTCTTGCCAATGGTAAACTTATGGTTGAAAAACATATGCCTGAAGTTTCACTAAGTATATCAGTACATGATGAAGCAGGCGGATTAATTAAAGATGAAGATATTAAAGCAGTTACAATGGCTAGGTTTAATTTACACATGTGTACTAAATTACCTTGGATGGATGGTCTACCCTTAGATGCTGAAGGTTATATCGCTCAACGATATAGGAAGGATTAATATGATAACATTTAAACTAGTGTCTAAAATTACAGACCCCATTAAACTAATTGACTGTGAGAGGCTTCTTAAAGGTTGGCATTCACTTAATTACCCGTTAAGTGAAAATGAATCTATTTCATGGTGTATTAAACTTATAGAATATGAACAAAGTCATGCAAATAGGCCATTTATTATTGACCGTTTAAGATCACGTGCAACTAAAATCGCATCTACAGAATTTAAGAGGTGGTTAGATGATAAAATCTTTAAAACCCGTATCACAAACGCTGACAGAAAAGCAGATAGAGCAAAGGTTATGTCGAAAAGTAAATAGTATAGGTGGCATTGCTTTTAAATTTAATACGCCAGGTAGACGAGCTGCACCAGATAGGTTATGTATATTACCTCAAGGTTTATGTATGTTTGTTGAATGCAAACGTCCAGATAAGAAACCTACTAAAGCTCAAACTGCTGAATTAGAAATGCTTCGTAGGCTTGGACACGCAGCTACATTTGTTAGCACGTATAAAGAAGTTGATCAACTTATTGAACAAATCTTAAAAATACTAAGGAGTACGCCATGATAATGCAATGTAAGCCATATAATCCTCATAAAATGGAGTTACCAGTATATGGACAAGTTAAAATGAATGGTATATTCGGTAGATGGGAACAAGAAAAACAATACTTTCTTACACGTTCTGGTAAAATAATTCAAGGATTAACAGTATTACAACAAGAACTTAAATACTTTCCTAGTTTTGATGGTGAATTAGTTATACCAAATATACCTTTCTTTGAGATGAATGGATTAATTCGTAGTCATAATGAAACGCCTGACTGTATGTTTTATGTATTTGACCAACCTTTACAATATGTATCAACTAAAATACGGTTAAAAAGTTATACAGAATTATTAGATCGTGCAGCGTTACCACATGTGCACCCTTTAAAACGATTTCTTCTTAATGATCAAGAAGACGTAGATACATTTTATACTAAAGTACTTATTGCAGGTCATGAAGGAGTTGTTTATAAATCTCTATATAGTAAATATTATAATGGTAAACGGTGGTATGTACAAAAGCGAGTACCAGAAGATTCAACTGAATGTCCTATTATTGGTTTTGTTGAAGGTAAGAAAGCTTTTATAGGTATGTTAGGTGCTTTCTTAGTTGACTATAACGGTATACCAGTTAAAGTAGGTGGTGGTATAGGCCTTACTCATGACTTTCGTAAAACCGTTTGGGATACTAAAGATAAATATATGGGTCAAATGATGAAAGTATCATATAAATCAGTTACTCCAAAAGGTTCATTACAATCACCTAAGTATATAGGAATGCGTTGGGATATATGAAACTTCATGAGTATCAAAAACGAGGTATAGAGTTCTGGCTTAAGAATCCTCGTACGTATTTTGCTGTTGATATGGGTTTGGGTAAGACAGCTATAGCTTTACACGTAATTGCTAAACTTAAAAAACCTACTTTAGTAATAGCACCACTACGTACAATCTATTCCACCTGGCCAGATGAGATAAAAGACTGGAATTTATCTTTATCATACTCTATTGTTCATGGTAAAGATAAACTCTGGGCTATACAGCAGAAATGTGATATGTATTTAACTAACTATCAGTCTCTTCCATTTATCTATGACTACTTAGTACAACAGTTAAAACAAAAGAAACCTAGCCCCTTTGAAGTATGTATAATAGATGAAGGGTCCATGATTAAAAGTCCATCATCTAAACGTATTAAGTACCTTGATGCGTTAAGAGTTTTATTCCCAAAATACCGAACTATTTTAAGTGGAACTCCAGCGCCTAATTCATTACAAGATTTATGGTCACAGTATAACTTTTTAACAGATGGAGAAGCATTAGGTAATAATTTTTATAGATTTAGAAAGTCCTACTTTACTACAGATCAATGGAATCCATATGTATATAGAATACTACCTAAAGCACCTCCAATTATTTATAAGAAAATTTTACCTTATACATTTAGACTTGATGAGAAAGACCATTTAAAGCTACCTAAAATTACATATAACTATTTACCTGTTTCTCTTTCAAAAGAGCTTAAAAATCAGTATAAGGAGCTCAAAAATGAGTTTATTTTGTCTATTAATAACATAGATCATGTTGCAATAAACTCTGCTACATTAAGTCTAAAGCTAAGGCAATTTCTTCAAGGATTTTTATATTACACTACTGGAGAACCACCAATTCGTAAAGCAACATTAGTACATAAAGCTAAGCTTACCAGGTTGAAAGAGTTAGTAGAAGAAATTAATCAACCTATACTATGCGCAATACAATTTAAACAAGAATTGGAGATGATTAGAAATGTGTATCCTAACGCACCAATTATTGCTGGAGGAACTAATGCAACCGATGCTACACGGTATATTAAACAATGGAATAGGAGAGAGTTACCTTTGCTTCTTTGCCATCCCGCATCGATCGCACATGGAGTTAACCTACAAACAGGAGGATGTAATATACTTTGGTACTGTCAAACCTGGAGCCTTGAACAATAC
>Ga0255055_10002182_pt1 | contig 13942 bp, 21 predicted proteins | sample JV7_2_27_MG_FD_188633 | JGI IMG/M metagenome (GOLD analysis project Ga0255055, IMG submission 188633) | Seawater microbial communities from Jervis Inlet, British Columbia, Canada - JV7_2_27 | ecosystem: Environmental > Aquatic > Marine > Inlet | place: Canada: British Columbia | collected...
CGCTTAGGTATTTCGGCGCATCGCCGCCGCGGCCCCATTCGAGAAAGGCGCCGGCTTGGTCGTCGGCTATCGCGGCTTCTATCGCTTCGCGGGCGGTTCGTTCGGCTTCGTATGTCTTCGGCTTCTTGCCGCGCTTGCGGGCGCTTATGCGGAAGTCAAGCACCGGCGCGTTCGGGGAAACCGCATTGATTGCCGACTCGGGTAAGTCTTCTAGCACTTCAAGCGGCCCGGCTTCGGCTTCGTCTACTATGTCGTCGGGGTCGGCGGCGGTTTCGTAGCCGTCGGCCAACGCGGGAACCGTCCAAAGCGGGTCGGGTGCGTCGGCCAGCGCCACGCCTTGCAATTCGTCGGGCACCAGAAAGACGTTTACAAGGTCTTTAGTTACGGGGTATTCGACGGTCGAACTGCCTACTTCCCAAGACGGGATAGGGTCTAGCCTGACTTCGTGCGTTTTTTCGAACTGCACCGTTACCGACTCGGGGCGCACTGTTACCGACTCGCCGGGTTCTAGCACCGTCGGGCCGTCGGCGTGTTCTACCGTTACGGGCTTGGCCGCGGGCGGTAGCACGAACAACGTAGACCCGGCGAATAGCGCCGCCATATCGTCGGCTTGCGTTGCCGGTTGCTTGCCGGTGCCGCCGCATATCGGGCATAGGTTGCCGTTGGCGTCGTAGCCGCTCGGGTGCCCGAGCGCGCCAGCCGCGCACGCTTCGCAATCAAGCGGCGCCGGCTCGGGCATACCCTCTAACGCCGCGGTTTCGCGTTCTTCTATGTAGTTCGCTAGCGGTGTAGAAGGTGGGGCCGGCGCGATAGTTTCCGGTTCCAAGGCCGGCGCCGGCCCCTGTGCTGCAACCGAAGCGAACGCTTCGCTAAACTCGGTGCGTTGTTCCTTCTTCGTAACCGCCCGCGCCTTCGCCAGTAGATCGGCCGCCCGTTCCTTAGACCGGATAATCATTTCCCCGGCCGCGGTTCGGCCCAAGATCCCCCACCGGCTTACCTTCTTGCCGGGCGGGTCGATGGCGGGAAGTTCCGGCCAGTCTTTCGGGCCGCGGGCAGCTTCCGGGTGTTTGTCGGTGCCGGCTACTAACTCGGCGTAGGTCGTCGGCTTTTGGTAGTCGGGCGCAACGGGGCCGACGCTACCGGGCCGCGGCGGTATAACCATGCCCGAAGTCGGCACGTCTATACGCATGTCGCCCGTTGGTCGGCGGTAGTCGTCGGGGTCGGCGTCTTCGTCGGGCGCTTCGGGGATTTGCGCGGTAAGCCACGGCTTGCCGGCCGCCTTGGCTTGCTGGAATGGCGCCGACTCGGGCGGCCCGTCGTCGCCGTTGTCGGAATACTCAACGCCGGCCGCCGCTAGCAAGTCGGCGAGTGCCACCGATTGATTGCGGGCGAACTTCTTTAGCTTGGCCGTCGGCTTCGGCGTGGCGTCTATATAATGCGGTTCGTCGTGCCCTTCGTGTTCGACTAGAAACCGGAATTTCCGGCCCTCTAGCTTATACGCCTTGATCTTCTTCGGCATGGCGGTAGATTCCCTGTATCAAATGTGCGGAAGCCAAAACGGGGCCGGCGATGCCGACCCCGTTTTTTATTTGCTACTCGCCGTCGAAGTAGTAGACGGACCCGTCGCCAGCGCACCGATCCAGAACCGCGACCCGTTCGGCCAACCATTCTAACGCGGCGTTGATTTCGTCGCGCAAGGCTTCGGGGTCGTCTTGCTCGGCGCGCGACAGTGCAACCGCTTGCGGAGTGCCAAGCGCGTAGACGCGGCTTGTCGTATCACAAAACGATTGCTTGCCCTTCTTGCCCGGCTTGATCTTGCCCGACAAGCCGAAGGCAACGCGAAGCGCGGTCGGAACCGAAGCGTGTTCGGGGTGTTTCTTTAGCCACGCTTCCGGGTTGTCAATCGCGCTTCGGGTCTTCGTGATAACCGGCGCCATCGCTTGCGCGTGTTGCTTCGTAAAATGGCCGGTCAATACGTGGACGGGCGCCGCCCAGTCGGGTAGTTCATCTTTCGCCGGGAGTACCAGCATTGCATAAGGGAAGATTCGACGGTAGCCGGCGGCGAAGTCGGCGCGCTCGCTTTTGTCTTCGGCGCTAATCGCTTCGAAGCCCCAACCGTTTTCGCCTTGCACCGACTTGCCGAAGTAGATTGCCGACTTGAGAAGAACGAACGCGAGCCCGGCGGCGTTTACGCCATCGTTGCCAGTGCGAAGAACTAGCGCCCCTTCGCCAACGCCGATACTGTCGGCTAGCTCTTTCCTGTCGGTGCCGCCGCTACCGGAAAACGAAAGCGACTGCAAGTAGGGCCGGCTAGTGCCGCCCGACATTTCGGGCAGTGCGCTTGCATCGGGTAGCAGGGATTCGAACAGAGAACCAAGGGCGCCGGCGGCCGGCTTCTTCGCCGGGGTCTTCGGCGCCTTCGCCGGTTCGGGTGCGGCTTCGCTTTCGGCCGCGGGAATGTCAATTGCCATTGTTCCAATTTTCCTTTTGTCCAGAGTCTTACGTACGAAGATGCCCGGCCGCTATTGCTTCCGTCAAAACGTCTTCGCATGTTTCCAACGGTCGAACGGGACACCAAAAACACGACCCGCTAGGTTGTCGGAAGATTTGCCCGGCGCGTATCGCGCCCACGACATGCGCCATATCTGCCATCATAGAAAGACAGGCTTCGCGGCCCCAATCCGCGTAGAAAAACACGGGTTCGGAACCGGGCGCGTACTTGTCGCGAGTTGAGTAGCCGGTAAGGCGGATTATACCACCCGCCCAAACGGATTCTCCGAAAAGTTCGGCGGCGCCGAGTGCGTACGCGGCCAACTGCCAAGCGTACTTTAGAACTAGGTCGCGGCCGTTGTAGCCGCTCACCTTGGTATCCCAAACCATTAGCCGGCCGGTGTCGGGGTCGCGGCGTACTTGGTCAAGATGCCCGGCTATGTGGATCGGCTGCCCGGTTGGGTCGTTGCTCGCCGCCGGCACCGTGAACCGTACCCGCGCTTCAAGACTTTTTGTCAAGACGGCGCTTACGGCGTTTCGCGGGTCGGCGGCGTAGGCTTTTCCCAACTTGATAGCCTTTCCCAAGTCGGCCAAACCGTAGTTATCCGGGGCTTCGCTTTCGATCATTTGGGCGCATTGGTTTACGTCGTGGCCCTTATGGTATAGCTCTACGAAGCGCCCGGTTGCGCTTCCGGTGTCCATTTTGTCGGTGGCTTCGCGTTCTTCTACAAGATCCATCGCGGGTAGCATAGCACATGCTACCCATAGCAACGGGCACGTCTGGAAGTTGACAAGCGAAGACGCCGATAGCGGGTATTTCTCGGTGCCGATCAAGCCGACCCGCGGCACGTCTTGTAGGGGGTTTTTGTGGCTCATTAGCTCGGGGTTTCCCTTCTGTCTTTCAAGATGTTGTGTAGTTCCTTCGGGGTTTCTAGCGGCCGTTCGTCGGCCGGCGTTTCTTGGTAGTACGGGGCTAGGTACTCCCCGAAAAAGATGTCTTCGAAATCGCGCATTTGGGGCGCGTCGTCAATGACAGAATAAACGGCCCCGACTGAAAGAAAGGGCGGCAAGCCGGCGACAATTACAATCAAATCCCACGCCTCACCTATGAAGCTACTAGCGCCACGGTATACGCCGGCCTTTTCTGGTATTAGCCCGTTGAAAGACATTAGCCCGGGGTTTCCTTTACGGTAATGGTTCCGTTTTCGTGTCGTACGTTTAGCTTTAGCGTCAGGGTACACCCGAACGGGCCGCCGCCTTCGGTTAGCTCGCCGGGGCCGGAAAATGCTTCGGTTACGGCCGCATAGTCGGCCGGCGAATATTCGATAGTTACCCGTTTGGGTATCCGCAACTCGCCTTCGAGTTGTGCCCACAATGCGGTGCGCACTTCGTGGCCGCTCGGGAAGGGTCGCCGCTCGCCGCTCATTTCAGCTTTACCCCTGTCGTTGCTAGTGCGGCGAAGATGCTAAATTGTCGGCTGTCGATGTCGGCAACCGCGCCGGGGTCGAAGCCAACACGCCGGGCGCCGCGCTTGTACCATGCAACCATTTTCGTACTTATGGCGCCGGCGTTGGCCCATAGCTTCAAGGTGTAATAATTGTCGCCGTCGGGTAGCGTCGGGATAGGCCGCCATTGCGAGCGCGGCCCGTCGCGCTTGAATACTTTAGCGTCTACCTTGTCGGGCAAGTACACTACGACGAATTCGTTTTTACCGCCGTCTTCGCGGGTCGCGTATAGCGCGTAACAGCTTGCCGACCCGCCCCACCTAAGCGGCATCGGAATCTGTTTCAGCTTGCCCAACCGTTCGAAGCCAAGCACGCGGGCGGCGCCTTGTTTACTCGGGCCGCCGAAGTCGGCTTGCCCGGCCGCGATAACGGTTCGCGGTACGTGCCCTTCAAGAGCCCAAGCGTGCCGCTCTAGATTCCGGTTGGTCGATATGTACTCGGCGGGTTCGTCATAGGGCCGGGTGATACGGCCGACAAGTTGAACCCATGCAACGACCGACTTAGTAGGCCGGGCATCTATGATGCGCCGAAGCCAAGGTAGGTCTACCCCTTCGCCTACTACGGCGATTGATAGCAAGACGGCTTTACGTTCGCGGCACGCCTTGAAGGCGGCGCCTCTGTCTTTAGCGCTTGTCGCTTGCGTAATGCGTACCGATGGAATGCCGGCCTTAGTCAAGGCGTCGGCCGTCGCGCCCAGTAGGTCGGTAGACGGGCAGACTAGCATGGTTGCGCGGTCGAATTCGCGTAGCCGCTCGGTGTTACATTCGGCCGGCGAACGGTCGCGACCCGACGGCACATAGAACCGACCGACAAGCGCGGCCATCGCTTCTAGCCTGTCGGTGTAACTGGCATTGACTTCCTTTTGTACGAACTCGCCGGCGCGCACTGTAAACTCGTCGTCGTCTACCAAGGCTTCTACATGGAACGTCGGCATTTGTAGCCAGCCGCCCGCGATGGCTTCCGCGATAGTGAGCGGTTGCATTGGCTCGCCCCAATAGTCGCGCAACGCCTTGGTACCCTTCGGCGTGCCGCGGTACGACGTGGCGGTAAAGCCAAGTAGCACGGCGTAGGGGTTGGTCGTGCCGATCAACCCCGGCATGGAATTATCTTCTAGCCAATGGTGGGCTTCGTCTATCAAGAAGACCCGCGGCGTAATCGCTTCGCCGCGCTTTAGCGCTTCGTAGTAGCCGCGGTATGTCCAGCAATTGATAGAGCGCGCCGCCTTGGTCAACTTGTCGGCCGACATGCCGGCTACTTCGTCTTCGGGCCAGCCGCACCGGGTAAGGTTAGACCGCAAGACTTCAAGGCTTGTCGTCAGGTGTAGCGCGGGGATGTCGCGGCGTTGGAAGCCTTGCAAAAGCGCCAGCTCTATGGACCCCTTGCCGGTGCCCGTCGGTAGGCTGAAAAGTTGCCGGCGTTGCGGCCCCGGCGGGTTGGCTTGGGCGGCTTCGAACATGGCGCCGCCGTAGTTGACCGTTTGATTTTGATACGGCCGCATCGTTTGCCGGAAGTGCGTTAGGCCCGGCACTATAGCCGCGCTTCCCACATGCGCGCCGGCACGGCATTCCAGCTCTGTAGGCTGCGTTTGCACTTCTCGTATCGGGCCAGGTTGGCCGCGCAATGCTCGGCGCGCTCAAACAGTAGCGCGCCGCCGAGTCGGTGGACGTAATCGGCCACCGAAGCGTTACCAATCTTCAGCGCTATCCACCGAAGCCGGTGGCCGGCTACACGCGCGGCGCGCACTTCGGCGGTCACTATTCGCAACCCCGGTAGTAGTCGGCGACACCCATAGCGACCAAGACACCGAGTGAAAACAGGATAGCGTAGGTCATTACTTCGCCCTTTCGATTAGGTCGTTTAGGTGGATTGTCCACGCGGCGCGCTCGGCGGCCGAATGAAAGCGGAACCATCGCGCATGCGGTATCCATTCGGGCACCGGCTTCCCCAATAGCCACGCGGCTTGGCGTGCTTGGTCGTGTAGCTCGGCGCGTTGCCGACGGTGTAGTTTCAACTCCTTAGTTGTCATACGTCCAACCCTTCGTCCATTGCCCATAGCAGAAACAGAAGGCACGCGCCGGCGTGCGCCAAGTGCGGCAAGCCGCTTTCGCCGTCGGTTGTGCGGCCGTCGGCGTGCGCGTAGATATGGCGCAAGGCGGCGTCAACGTAGCGGCGTGGCTTCTCGGTTACGACGGCTTGCCAGTTGTCGCGGGTGTATTTGTCGGCACCGAAGGCGAAGACGTGCGCGATAGCTTCTAGTGCCGACGCCGGGAGCATACCTAGCGGCGCCTTGCCGGCGTCGTGCTTTACGCCGCCGATGCGCTCCGCAACTAGCCCCTTGTAAACGTCGCGCAACTGTTCGGCCGGGCACGTCGCCGGTGCCGCGGTTTCCGCTTCGGCCGCTAGAATCGCCATCGCTTCTTGTTTGCACTTCTGGCAAATCGTAGCGCTATCGGCCGTGTCGTTTTCGTGGCCGCAATGGTCGCAAAACCAAGTAGGGTTTACATGCGTTTCGGAATCTTGGATAAGCGCCGCGTTTGCTTGGGCTTGCCAATAGTCTACAAGCGCTTCTTGCAACGCTTCGGCGTCTTGTTCGGTCGTAGGCAAGCCGGCGCGTTCGCACAGTTGCGCGATTTCGGCAACCGTGGGGTATGCGTCGGTTTCGCCGCCGCGCTTCGCGTTCGTGCGAAGGAATAGAAACCGCTTCCGTTGCTCGGCGGTTAGGTTTTGCATAGCTCGGGGATCGCCTTTCGTTAGCTAAGTTTGTTGGTCGCCCAACTGTTTATACGAATTTGTCTTTCAACGCTGGCGATTTCCGAAATAAGCACGCCTTCGCGCATGGCTTGGCGTTTTGAAACCCCCTTATTTTTGGCGATTTTACGACGGCGCCGAAAAAGATTGTTCAGTTGCTCGAACAGTTCTTTACGGCGATTGTGTAATGCGTTACCGCGCATTCTTGGTCCCCTTTCGTTAGATGTCTTGCGGGTGGTACTCGGTTACGCCGTCGGGGTGTAGCCGGATTGTGACAATGCACGGGCCTTGAAAGATGCCAGCGCGGCACGGTTGCATGTAGTCGCCGCGGGCTAGTCGGTGTACGGCTGTAATCATGCCGTCTTCGTCTACGTGTACGGCGTCGGGCTTGTTCGTCTTATCCATTGGTTTCGGTCGGCAGTGCGGCGGCGAGGCGGCGGCAGACTGCCGCCGCCTCCTCCAGCGCCTCACGGCGACCCTCGGCCTTGCCGCGCTCGCGTCCACGCTGGTACTCAGTTTGTGGCCTGATAGCCACGCAATGGATGCACCGACCGTCGCCCTGCTGGTTCGCGACTCCGGCGCACGACGGACAGAAGCCGCACGAGTCACATACCGGACCTTGCACGCACTCGGGATACCGGTAGTCAATACACTTAGCCATCCTGCGGCCCTCCCTCCTGCTGCCCCGCATCGAGCCGGGAGTACCAGCGCCCCGCCTGGAACGCGAGGATAGCTGACATCACACCCAGCCCCCACCAGTCAAACGCGGTCACGGCTTCGCCTCCGCAACCTGGTTCAGTAACTCAGCCACCTTCCCCGTCATGCGTGCGCTGAGGGAGGCGGCGGTCAGCGGCTCAGTCATGTTGTCGCCCCTTCTTCGACGGGTTGCCAAAAGGCGCCGCACTTCGGGCACTGTTTAGCCTGTCGATGCTCGAACGTGTAGCCGCCACTATCCGCGCTTGCCCAATCCATCGGGCCGACGTGAATAATGGGCGGCCAGAACACGCCGCATACGCAACCGGGGGCTAGCATCGCTTATGCCTTTCCATGTCGGCTAGCATCGCCGCCATTGTCGGCGCCGACTTCGAGTAGCAGCTTGACGATTTCTCCGACGACTTGAGCGCATTGGGGCACAACTGCATTCCCGAGTGCCGTAAGTCTGTCCACCCGGTTGGGAACCCCATGAGCCATTCTATCCAAGGGGGGTTCAGCGGCCCACCAATCGCACCGGCCAGAACTCGGCGCTTCTTCAACGCTTCGTAATTGGTGTTTAGCCCTGTGTCCTTGTGGTCTCGGGTTGTCGGCGTCGGCCATAAATTCCGCCGCGCCATCGCTGGTATTGATAGCCGTTCCGGGTGCCCTTCCCGGCCGCCCGTACCCCCCTTGTTGCTTCCGTGTTCGCTCGCCGCGGGTGTCGGCAGTAGCCCGTCGCGTGTACTCAAACGCTCGCCCGTCGGTGCGGATTCCGACGATAAAAATACGGCACCTGCGATGCCAAGCGCCGCAAGCCGCCGCCGACAATGGGACCGGAAGCGTTTTGTATCCTTCCCGTTCCAAGTTGTCGCGCACTTCGTCAACGTATCTAGTTGCTCCCGATGCGACGTTTTCAACGACAACGATAGGGGGCCGGAGCTCGGCAACGATTCGCGCGAATTCATACCACAAGCCGCTTCTAGAACCACCAAGGCCGCGGCCCTTGCCAGCGGCGCTGACATCTTGGCAGGGGAATCCCCCGGCGAGAATACCGACGGGTCGTAGATTGTGCCGGCCAACTGTTCGCACGTCTTCGAATCGTTCGACATTAGGCCAGTGCCTTTCTAGTACCTTGCGGCAAAATTCCGATTGTTCGACTTGCCAAACCGTCGGCCCGAAACCGGCCCATTCCAAGCCAAGTTCCAAGCCGCCGATACCGGAAAAGAGGCTACCTATCGTCGTCATTAGTAGCCGACCGTCGAATTAGGCATATTGCCGCGACGGCCGCCGGGGGTCGCCGCTTCTTCGCGGGCGATCAATACGGCGTCGGTTTCGGGGCAGACTTCGAACGAGCCGAACGTACCGCAACAACCCGTTGGGCTTTTGCTGTCGCGCTTGTAGACCAGCAAAACCCGGTCGCCCATTTCGGACAGGCGCCGGGTCGTAACGTGCGAAATCTCGGCGGCGTTGTCGCGTAGGCAGATAGCCAGCAACGCGGCCGACTTCTCCCGCCCGGCTTGCTTGATGGCGGCCAATGCTTCGGCCGCCCGCTTCTTGCAGTCGGCGGCCCATGATGCCGCGTTGTGCCGGCGAGCGGCCGACATACCCGACCGGCGGATACGGTCGTAATCCGCTTCCGGGTCCAGCAACACGCCGAGAAGATGCACGGCGGTTTTGGTCGCGCCGTCAATCTTGCCCTGAGCATGATCGCGCAATACTTCCGGCTCGGTCGGAATCGACTGCAAGACATCGGCGCCGATGCGCTTGTTTTCGAAGGCTACGTAGCCTTCGGCGTCGTCAGTGATAAGCGATACGTGCGACGTGGACCCGTCGCGGGTGTCGAGGATTGCGAAAAGGTTGTTGTTTGCCATGTTTCCAGGTCTCCGAAAAGCCAAGTTAGCCAATGTACGTAGGCATACTATCATAAAGCGAGGCTAAACCTAAGCCTAAATGGGCTTTATTCCAAAATACCCGCCGCTTGCCCCTAACTCTATAGGTCTTCGGGGTTTACGTATGGGTTTATCCGTACGCCGTTGGCTATCTTGACAGCGCATACCGCGCATACCGGGGCTAGTTGTAGGGTCGGCTTTATCCGTAGCTTGTGGTATGACGCGGCCGGCGCCTTGCAATAGGCGCATAGGCGGCCGGTAGCGGGTGCTAGCTGGCCTGACGCTATGAACCCGGCTATTTGCGCGTCGGTTACTTGCGAAGCCGCAGAAGGGGCCTTTACGCGCTTTCTTGCGGGTTTGGCCTGGCGCCTTGCCGTGGCATCGACCGACATACACTCCTTACACCGGCTACGGCGGCCGTGTTTGCCGTGCGCTAGCCGATAGAACGCTTCCAAGGGCTTGACCAAGCCGCAAGGCCCCGTGCATCGGCGCTTACCCGGCGCCGCGGGTAACGGTTGGTTACACGTTGGGCAGAAATGTTCCATTAGTGCAGTCTCCAAGATGCGTAAAATGCGTAAAATCGCGAAAAGGGCCATTTCCCTAAGAGTATATCGTACTACCGTGTTACCGTGTCATAGTGCTAATTATCACAATAAATAACAAAATAACAATGCACAAAATGACACTTTTTGCTTTAAAGGAAGAAGTTAGTAGTTATTTTTAGCGAAGTCGTTAGCCGGTAAGCACTTTCGCAAATCGGCTTTTTGACCCGTTTACGAAGGTACTGGCTACGGCTAGACTTTCGCAAACCCCGTTTTTGGCCTCGGGGGTTTACCGATTTACCGCTAGCGGCCATACAATGGCACTTGTAAAAAGCGGGTGAAATTGTTAGCCTATCACACCGGCCGGCGTTTTTCGGCCAAAACAGGGGTATTATCACAATATGAAACGCACTGATAATAGTGAGAATTCGCCACATCGGGCCAAATGCGCGGCACTTTTGGCTGAATTGAAGAATCAGTACGACTTGACCGGCCGTATAGATGCGAAGTCGGCGGCCCAATCTATCGGGCATGGGGCCGTATATGACATTCTTTACGCCGACGTTTGGTTACAATCGCACTTAGGGCGCTACGTCGAAGCTAAACGCCAGCGGCAAGCCGCGGCCCGTAGAAGGGCTTTACGGGCGCCGGGTGGCGGCGAAGACGACCAACGGGCCGCCTTGGTTCAATTCTGCCTAGATACGGTCGAAGAACCCGAAGGGGCCAGCACCGGCGACAAGTTACGCGCCGTGGGCCTGGCGGCTGAACTGCTCGGGCTTCGCAAGCATGTACCGATGCCGGCCACGCCGGATAGCGAGCCCGACCGCGAAGGGTTAGAGATAGAAGAACTGTACCGCCAGTATCCCGAACTTGCCGCGGGCGCGGTCGTCGGGGATACTGCGCGTTCGGATAGCGTTCGGATCAATGACCCGAACGGGAACGGAACCGGCGCCAATGGCGCCAATGGAAAGGGCTAGACAATGACCGAACCTGGAATACCCGTAGGTATCGACGGCGAAGAACCCGACCCGCCCAAGCTGGAAAGCGTACCCGCGGCCGAACCGACCGACGACCCGCAAGAAGAACTAACGGGCGAAATGGTAGCCGCTCGGCTGTTCGGCATGTATGGCGAAATCGCCGTACCACTGGCCGGCATGTTGGCCGACCGATTCGAACAACCGTCTAAGCCAATGGCGGGCGCCGCGCTTACCGCGGCAACGCACATAATGCTAATGGAACAAATCCGCCTTTCGACCGAACCGCAAACAATCCTAGCGTCTATCCAACTTGACGCGCTCGAATCGCAAATGAACAACGGCGGCGGCTCGGGCTTGGTCGTGCCCGGCGACCCGATGCCGCCCCAAGGCGGCAAGGGCTTTCGGCAAGGTGGCAAGAAGCGGCGCCGCGGTAAGGGTCGGTAATGGGCCGGGTAATCTTTCACGACTACCGGCCAAGTTCCAAGACCTACCATCAAGTGCAAGTACACGACGAACCGGGCGCGGGCGGCGCGTGCCATGAATACGAAATACTGGCCGGGGGCGTTGACGAAGACGACCACGCCAAAAAGCCGTCTACGTCTTTCGGCATGTTGTATTTCCAGAATGGGCCGCTTCAAGACGGCGGCGCGAACGGGATTCACGGCGAAGACTTGATAGCGATTCTGATACACCGGCTAGAGTGTTTTCAAGCCGGCCAGTACGCTTGCCGGGAGAATGCGCTAGCGCTTACCAAACTACAAGAAGCGCAACATTGGCTAACGCATCGCACACTAGCGCGGGAAGAACGCGGCGTAGAAGGAACGCACGAAGTCTGATGAGCCGCGCCCTAATGGAACCCGAAAAGTTGGCGCGGGCTTGGGTACGCGGCGAAGGCGCCGGCGGTTGGGAAATGCTAAAGCCGGGGGTACAAGCCGAGTATCTAAGGCAAGCCGAGAAGACGATTACCGAACTAGGCATTCCGCCGCAAGGCTTGCTAGACGAAAACTATTGGCTGTACCGGGCCATATGGGAACCGACGGCCGGCAAGCCGTTTACGCACGTCATGCGCGAAAACCCCGGCGCCTATGGTCTGCTTTTGGTCGCCGGCCTAACTCGGCTAACGGTCGCGGGCGGCCGGCAATGGTGGGTGGTTCTTCTCGCCTTCGCCATCGGACTATTGACCGGCCATGTTTTCTGGTAGACTGCTAGCCGATGATCTTCGGGCGCCACATGCCCCTAACCCTCGACTCTGGGCTAGAAAGTTGCGGGCCGCGGGGAAGCAGAGCCCCATAGACCGGCCGCCATCGGGCGGCCGTTTCTATTTGGTATAATGCCGTACTTCCTTTTCTTCCCATGCTTGCGGGAAGGGCGGCCGGATAGCTTCCGGCCGTCGTCTTTTGATAGACTGATAGCGCCGGCCCGTTAGAACAACTGGTATTAGTTCATCGCCCTTTCAAGGCGAAGGTTGCGGGTTCGAGTCCCGTACGGGTCACTAGAAGACCGATAGCGTAATGGTAGCGCGCCGGGTTTTGGTCCCGTAGGTTGTAGGTTCGAATCCTACTCGGTCTGCTTTCTGGTATACTGGCGCTACGCCCGAAGCGATAACCAACGGGATTCCCCGCGGTAGCATGGGCGCCCGCTATCCCCTTTCGTGCCGAAAGGGGATAGGGGCCGGAATAACCGGGGGCGTAGGATTAGCCCCCGGCCAAAACGGCTTACAGCTCAATCGAGCGGTTCAACGCCCACCCGCGGTTATAGAGTGCCGTCTTTACGCGGTCGGTCATTTTGCCGCCGTCCACCACGCCTTGTAGGTTGGCGTCGGTAAGCGCCGATATCACGCCGGGGATAGACTCCCCCGCCAGTATGTTGAAAGCGTTGGCGCCGGCGTCTATTTGGTCGTCGTTGGCGTACGATTTCGGTTCGTCGTTGAACGCCTCGTATTCCCCGAAGAATGCGCCGTGCCAATCCCCTTCTAGTAGGTAGACCAAGCCCGACCCGACGGCCGCCGCCATCGGCATGGCCCGCACGTACTTGCTTCCGCTTTCGCGCCGGGCTTCGAAGTCGAAGGCGCGTAACAACGTGCCGTAGCTTTCTTCTTGATCTAGGCCGGCTTGGCCGGGGTCTAGCCCGATGCGTACGCGGGTCGTGTACTTCTCGGCACGCGCGGCGGCCAAGATCCTAGCGCGGACCTTCGCCGGCTTGGCCCGAAAGCGTATCACGTCCAAGATGAGAAACCGGCCCCACGCATCGCGTACCATTTTTACGCCTACCGTCCAATCGGCTTTTGGGTTGGCGTTCGGATCGGCGCCAGCTAGATCCCAAAAGCGAACCGGGCGGCCCAATTGGTCGGGCGTTGGCATATCGCCCGGCGCCAGTATGCGGAAGTCGTGGGAGTCGAACAGTTCGCCCGGCGGCCGCACTTCCCAATTGCCGTCTTTCAATTGTGCCCGGCGGTAGGGGTCTAGGTACGCTAGGCTCTTATCGTATTCGTCTTGGTCAAGGTGGGGATTGTCGGCTATGCGGCTCGGGATAAAGAGCCGCTCGGGGTGAGCGCTGTCAAGAAAGCGCTTCTTTAGCCAATCGTGGCCGGGGCCGCCGGGGTTGCTGGCCGAACGACACCGAAGCGGTACCCACCCGCTAGCGGTGGTCCGTCGTAGTCGGCTAAACAAATATGTATATTCGGTGTCGGTCGGCCAATGGCTTAATTCATCCCACCCGATGTATTGAAATTCGGCCGATTGGTAGCGTTCCTCATCGCCGGCTTTATCCATATAGGCGAATTGTAAGCTAGCGCCGCTTGGGAATGTCCATTTCTTATCGGTGCCGCTCCAATGGGCCGCCGTACCTTGTAGCCATTGGCGGGCGCGATCCATAAGCGCACCGGGTAAGGCTAGATCGGTATATGTGCGCCGAAAGATGATAGCAGAAAACCCCGGCACGTCGGCAAACTGTAACGCGCCCGCAAGCAGTAGGTTAGATTTACCGCCGCCGGCCGCGCCACCAAAAAATACCTCTCTATGCGGCGACAACATAGCCAACATTTGTTTAGGGGTCGGCCGGTGTTCTTTCGGAATCCACCGGCAAGTTAGTATCTGATT
>Ga0255055_10002184_pt1 | contig 13935 bp, 15 predicted proteins | sample JV7_2_27_MG_FD_188633 | JGI IMG/M metagenome (GOLD analysis project Ga0255055, IMG submission 188633) | Seawater microbial communities from Jervis Inlet, British Columbia, Canada - JV7_2_27 | ecosystem: Environmental > Aquatic > Marine > Inlet | place: Canada: British Columbia | collected...
TAGTCTGGATCCTTACGATACCAGAAACAACGTTTATATATTACAGTGTTGTAATAAGATGTGAGGTTGAAATCTAGAATGGAAACCCAAAACGAAAAAAAAGAATTTTGTCTCTGTTGTGGATCTGACCAAACAAACGAAAAACTGTTCTGCAAAAACTGCGGAGTATACTTGACTTTTACGGTGGCTGCAAATGAATAAATACGAAAAACAAAGAGTTTTAATGAACTTCTTTGGATTAACTAAAGCAGAAGCTAAAGCAGAATTAATTGATTGTGGAGAGTGGAATTATTGACCATGAATAGAAAAGAGTTTGTGTTAATTGCAAAAACTTTAGCAGACACAGCTTATATTTGTAATTTTACGACAACACAACTAATTCAGTCAATCTACGCGTTTCAGCATATGCTCGAAACACAAAACCCCCGATTTAACGAAGACAAGTTTGAAGAATATGTAAAAGCTTGTTACAAGACCCTAGGCGGAAGGATGCACGACTAACGAAAACAAAAACTGTTTTCTCCATCTCCCTTATTTGTTTAACAGTCTCTACTTTCGTCTACCTTTCTTTCGCGTCTTACAACACAAGCCTTTTAATGACAAAACAAAAATACTTGGACAGCCTAGCCAACAGCCTAGACCGCAACATGACTTATAACCGTCAAGTGATAGACTTAGACAATATCAAAACGGGTATAAAAGATTATTTACAACACCCTAACCTAAATAATGGATTAACCTTTAATTATTTGGTTGATCTAAGAAACATTGAGTATTGGATCGTAGAGGCAAACTAAAGGAAACATAATGGCTAACTAAAACCTTTATATATTACAGTGTTGTAAGGTTATATGGTGGAATAAATGGAAAAACAAAAAGTTATGAGCAGCGACGCCCTTTTTGAACAGATCAGAACAAAACAGGTCACAAAAGACCATATTAAACAGTTCATTAACTACGTCAAACAAAACCGTTTTGAAAATTTGACCCTGACAGACACAGAAAAAGACACAGTAGCCACAAACATAATGACAATGATAACCAACTACCAAAACAAACGAAACAGCATGGGATGCTTTCTCAACTACGTTATAAACAACAACCTAAAATCTGCAATACTAAACGCTGACTCTACAAACCTAAAAGCACTACCAATATACACCACATTTCTAAGCTGGGCCGCCCCCGCCGACATGATTTATCAACTACAAAACAGCCCCTACTAACACAACAACACAGCTAGGACCACACCAAACAAAACAGGAGGGATCCACAAAAACAAACCCAAAACAAAAAACAAAAAAACAAAACAAAAAAAACAAAAAGCCAGGACCAGCAAGACGCAAGACTTAACAAACAAGGTTCCACCCCTGACAAACTCAAGACTGGACGCAACTATAATACATTTGCTCTATATTTTGAGACCTAATTTTTTTGGGGTGCTTAATATTTTTGGGGTATCAACTATTTTTTCGGTAACATGTTTTTATAAAATTTTTTGGTGGGGACAGAGGAGTGTCCTCCTCGTGATTGATCTCCAATGCCTTAGAAATTTTTGTCCCCATTTTTTGGGTTGTTTAAGGTTTTTTTGGTTATTGTGGCTGGTTTGGAACGTTTGTGGCCATGTCTGATACAAATTTGAAGTTTACTTGTTTTACTCGATACTTTTTTACGATTTCTGGCAGTTCCTTCAAAAGTTCTGCCAAATTCTTAAAATCGAGGGTTAATGTTGTTTCTAGCATCTTTTTTTTGGTTGCCCAAAAGACGTAGGCGGGGAGTCCTTGAGTGGTGGGGTCTCTTGGACTCCCCAAAGTGGGTTATGTTTGGCCCTTTTGTTGGGGGCATACTGGTTATGCTGGCTTGTGGACAAGCCATGGTTCTTGAGCAAATAATATTATTAAATGCCTTTTATTTAAATATTTCCGTTTTTTTGTGGCGACAAAAAAAATTTTTGACTAAAAAATGGTGGGGAGGCTATCCAACCTTCCTCCCAGGTCGGGCGATGAACGGACAAATCTCTAACCGTAGTTGGACCCTAGGTTTCATGCCATGTCACTATAGTGTAGCACTAAAACCAAACAACCGTTGTGGTGCCTTAAATTTAAGCTTTTTGGTGCAACCTAAATTAAACCAAATTAAATTAAGTTAAGTTGTGTCAACCCAAAACAGTTACTCAAAGAGTAACCCCAACCAGGTTATGCCCCAAAAATTTTTGAACGACTAATCAGCTACTTTTGAATCTAATTTTTTAAGTTTTAGGTCAAGTTTTTTGAATTTTTTAATAATAGTCCAATATTCACAGGTTACGGAACTAAAAGTGAAAATAAAGAAGGTGTCATTTAGTTTTTCCCATTTTTTTATGTTTTTAATCAAAATTTTTAAATGCTAGTTCACACAACACTCTCATGAAGTCCCTTGAGTTTGCCTGCAATGTTAAGAAGCTGGGCTAAATGCCCAAAATGTGGAGAATGCAACGACTTGGTTAGACTTAATCCTCTAAAAAAAACATTGAATGGGTTGATTGTTGCTGGAACACAACTTAAATGCACTTGCGGCACAGTCTTTAAAAGCAAAAAAGGGACAAGAAAAGAAAATATGGGGTTTGATTATGGAGCGGGAACACACACCTAAATTTGGAAATTTTGATTTCTTATTCAATGTTTTGCCTTACAAAGAGGCACATTTTAAGCCATGTTGCCTAGTTAACTGCCACGGCAGACATTATAGATGTAACGGCGTCTCGTGTCCATGGCTTGTTGAAGAACAGGGACGTGACGGTCAACGACAGAAACAGATGGGATACTTTAATGGCTAGATGCCCAAAATGTAACAGTGTAATTCCACAGATGGACTGCAAAAACTGTCCAAAAATGGTCCAGGTCCGATGCATAAAATGTGGAAAAATCGTTAATGTTCACAACGAACACTACAAAAAGGAAGAAACAAGTTGAGCACAAAAAAGTTGAGTATAAGCGACACATTACGTGACAAACTGTTTAATTGGACGAGACAATCAACTCTTCAAGAGGCTGTTTTAGATGCTGAAGCAAAAAAGGGATTGTATCGCAGATACCACGTAAGCAAAATCAAATTGTATAAACCAACAAATATTCTAGACTATTACAACGCATACTTAGACGACGATTTAATCAGGGCAATGGTTGACGATTTAACAGAAAGTGCGTTAGGAAGTGGATACTACAACGTAAAAAGTGAGGACACCAAAAAAACTAAGAGTGAAAAAGCAAAAATTTTAGTTGACGATTTTGGAAAAAAGTTTCATTTAGACGCATACATGCCCAACGTTATAAGGAACACTTTAATTGCAGGGTTTTGTCCAGTAGAAACCGTGCTTCAGAAAGGCTCTAAAGCCGACAAGTTTGAGGACTGTAAACTAAAAATTATTCGTCCAGACACAATTGACAGAAACGAAGGAAAAGGCATTAAAGCAGACACAAGCACGTTTCCCCCCAAAATTTTGGAGGTAGACCAATTCGTTGATGGAAAAGCAAACACAATAAAATCTGGAGACAACACGTCTATCGCATGGTTCACTTACGCTCAACTAGGAAACGATGTTAGAGGCGTCAGTTTTGTTCGAGGCGTCCTTAAACTACTTAACGTTTTAAATGAAGCAACCGCCGATGTCCAAAAGATTTTAGATCGCTACATTGCCCCGATTGGCGTATGGAAAAGCGAACAAAACACTACAGCACTCAAAACCGCAGTTACTGGAAGAGAAGCAGGAGACGACATTTATTTGGGAGGTTTAACTGTTGAAGAAATGGCGTCTGGAGTAGTCGAGTTTCACAGTATCGACCCACGAGTTCCATTCTGGGATTATCTACAATATCTTGACCGTAGAATCTGGAACTACAGTCGAGCATCTAACCTATATTACATGAGAAACGCTACTCAAGCAAGCGCAGACATTCTAGCAGATATTATTGACAGACACGTGACCGCTATTCAAAGGTTTGGAAAACGTGGAATGGAAAACTGTTGGTATGTTCCACTACTTAAACTGTTTCTTGGAGACAATGTTGGTCTTCCAACAGTCAAGTTTGGCGTAGAAAAAACTGGAGTAGAAGACATCCAACTAGAAGGGTTCTTAGCTAAAGGAATCGAAAAAGACTTCATCACCAGCGAAATGTATTTTGCTATCTTGAGACAGTTAGGAGTTGATGTTACAGTGACCCTTGCAGACGATAAAGCAAAAAACAAAGCAGTTCAGACAACAAAACCGCCAAAAAAGCCAGCACCTACAGAAGAAGCTAAAATGTTTTATCTAAGTCGCTGCATGGACTGTGGAGGAACTGTTAAACAGTCAGTTGTTTGGGAAAAGAAAAAGACAGGCCAAGCGTTTTATGCATGGTTTTGTGACGACTGCCTTAGCGAATGGGTTACCAAAAGAGAAAAGAACGGCGACAAAATAATCAGCATAAAAGAAGTCAAAAATGGTAAAGCGTCAGAACAGCTTGCAAGCTACTACAGTGGATCTGAAGCGTTAGCTCTACAAAAAGAGGCTATGCCCAGACATGAGCCTGGAACAACAATGAAACTAGTCGGACAAATAAGCGCTGACATAATTGACGTATCTCACGAACACGAAAACAGAAATCCACTGCACATAAAACGAGAGGATAACCTATGAGTTACAGCGAAATAGTTCAAGTTTTACGAGATCTTTTAACTCCAATTTTTAGAGCTCACATATATGACGCTTTGATTGATGCTTTTGGAGAGTTTTTTGTTAGTGATTTGGATCCATATAAACATCCCACACTGTTTCGTATTGGAGTGACGTTTTCTACTTCTGGAGTTTTCAAATTGGTTCGCAGAATTGACCAATCAACAATTATTGAAGAGTTTAATTCTGGAAATGCTTTATTGTCAAACTGTAGTTATATCTTTGACACTATCGTAGAAAAGCCCGAAACAATCAATTTTGTTTACACCACATCAACAACTATTTTACATTGCACCGTCATAGAGATACCGATGGTGAGTTAAGTTGCCGTATCCGCCTCAAGGAAACCAATCACTGGTAGGGTCTGGAATTCCATCCATACCGCCGTCTGAAACTGAAAAACAGGTAACTAATTTATTTATTGAGGTTATAGACGAAAACCCTAAATTGAAGGTCGAATATAACGTGTAAGTGAAGGAATAAAATTGACTAAAGTAAGTTTCTCTCTTGACCCAAACGCTCAAGCTTACACTGACGATGAAATAGTTGCTAAAGTGAACGCTGCCGCCGCGGCCATAACTAGGGTTGACGCTATTGACCCCGCCTCTTTAGGAGGCGTAGATTTAGACGATATTGGTGACGGAACAGTAAATAAAGGCTACACTGACACAGAAAAAACTAAACTGTCTGGAGTTGCTGAAGGCGCAGACGTTAATGTTGGCGAAGAGTTCACAACTGCCGAACAAACTAAGCTTTCTGGAATCGACGCTGGAGCAAAAGACGATCAATCAGGAGCAGAAATCAGAGACGCCATTGTTGCATTAGCAGATGTTGACCGAAAAATTGTGATAACTGATCCAGTAACCGATCAGTTTAAAGTCATTAGCTTAGAGCGGAAAGCAGACGGCAAGATGAACGTTCAATATGATGACGTAGCTGAAACGTAGAGGCCTCTTCTTTGACTAAGCAGAACGAAGCAGTCGCTCATAATGCTTTAGTTGCTGGTAGCGAAACAGGTTTACATACACACGCTGGAGGATCTGTGGATCTTAAACCATTCATGACAACGGATCTTGTTGGAAATCAAGCAATAGGCAGTGCTGCTGTTGTCACTCTTGCTAATGTAGAAATTTCTAATGTAAACTATTCACTATCTAATAATGAGATAACAATTTCAGCGGCAGGAATATACCTTGTTTCTTATGCTTTATCCTACGACATAACTAATACGTCTGGCGGAACTCGTGGTTGTGTTGATTGTTGGATCGAAGATGATGATGGCGGGTCATACGCAGTTTCTCCAGGAAGCTATTGTAGAGTTTATCATCGAGAAGCATCTGGAGGATCTGGATTAAGTAATAGTTTTCTTTTGAATTTAGTAAATCCGAACAAAAAAATTCGCTTTATTGTATTCCGTGCAAACAGCACCACAAACATTGATACAAAAGCTGGACGCCAACAGGTTTCGATTCTAAAACTTGCTTAATATTTTTCTGAAACACACCTTCTAGAAAGAACAACCGAAACAAACAGCTACACTCATCAATCTACAATATTTTACTCTAACCCGTAATTTTTATCAAAAAGGTTATATAATACACTAAACAGTATAGTTTACAACTGTTTAGGTGGTTTTTGTGGGACGCTCCAAACTCCGTAGTGCAGAATGGACTCCTAAAGAGGACGAAATTCTTAAAAAAATGTGGGAAAAAGGTTTTTCTGTTATTGAAGTCTGCAAAGTTTTGACGAGTAGAACAGAAGCTGCACTTGCTAATAGAGTAACAAATAAACATTTGAAAAGACCAGACCCAATAATAGACCTTGAATGTTACGCTAGAATGATGCAGGTTGTAGACGGATGAACATCTTCAAATCTCAACACAACATAAACATAAAATTTAATCGTATAATCGCATACATCAGTGACATGCACACGCTTGCAAGGACAGGATTATTGCCTGACGGATCATATAACGCGGATGGCAAAGATCTTGCGTTGTTGCGAAATGATGGACAAGAAATTATTTGGAGAGGCTGGAAAAAATTTATAGAAATCTGTGACTACTGGAAAGTTGACACAGTAATCAATGGCGCTGATGCATGTGCTGGACTAAACTATAAAGAAGGTGGAAGAGACGTAGCAGACACGGACCTTGACATCCAAAAAGATGCGGCTATAACCGCTTTAGCTCCACTCGTGAAAGATAGAGTTTATCACGCAATAAACGGTAGCACATACCACGAATCCCGAGACGTAAAAATTCATCGAGAAATCGCTAAAAGGCTAGAAAGTGAGCATGGAGCAAAAGAGAGCCAATTCCACGAGTTTTTAGCATGGATACGACTGCGTAACACAAACAAACTGTTAAACTTGGCACATAAAGCCAGCAACGCAATGATTTACCCTGAAACCGCCCTAGGGCGGGAAGCCTTCTTTATGAAAATTGCAGAGTCAGAAAACAAGTTGCCAAAAGCTGATTATATTGTGAGAGGACACCTTCATCACTATTTCCATATTGACAGCCCAACAAAACACATTATTCAGCTTCCATGTTGGCAAGCTTGGTATCCTATTAAGGGAAGCTCTAGACTGTATGGTAGACAGCCCGACATCGGTGGAGTTATCATGTTTATTGATGACAAAAACAGGACAACAGTTCACCACTACCTACTGAAAGATATGGATCTTCCACACCCGCATATTCTAGATTTTGTTAAGAAAGGCTAATCTTAATCAAAAAGGTTATATTGCATCTTAATATATTAGATTATATTAGAGGATTTGCTATGAACAAATACTTCAACGAGATGGGTCAAGAGGTCACCGCTTATGTTGAAGGTCTTAAAGATCAAAACGAACTATTGAAGACAGCAAACATCAGCAACGATTCAGCATTAGAAAAATACGTTAAAGAGCTTGAGGCACAATTGAAAACTGTTTCCGCCGAAAATGCTAAATTTGCTAAAGCACTCAAAGCAAAACCAAAATAATGGTCAGGTGAATAATTTGACGAAAGTGAAACTGAAACTAAGCGGCACAGACCACGACCCCGTGAATCCTGTGTCAAAGAAGGGTGAAAAAGATTGGTCAAAGTAAAATTGAAGAAGATCAACAGAGACCCAGAACTGTTCACTAAACGCACAAAAGTGAATATGGGTGCAGCCAGACCCAAGCCAGAATTTAGCCCCTCTGGGCGTTAAATTTAGGCGCGTGAGTAGGGGTGCCCTGGGAAACCACAGAAAAGTATATTCGAAGCGGACACCGTAGCTCTAGCCCTACCTGTAAAACCATCACTCTTTCTAAACCACAAGGAATAAAGGCGATCTACTGTAAATACGCCAAAAAATGGGGCATTGCCAGTTACCTTTTCAGTAAACAAAAATGGACTATGGCGCGAGCAAAAAAGTGGTTCAGCGACCATAATGAAGCGTTAAATGAAAGCTTAAACACGAGGTCTTTTCATTACGATTTCACACGCATCTACAACACTTTTGTTAAACATTTTGGCGAAGAAGAAGGAGAACTCAAATTCAAATATTTTGTTTCAAGCAACAAACTAGACACAGCTAAAAGGTATCATCCACTAATTCAATTCCACGAAAGCTTCCAATGGGTTAAACCATTAATTTTTTATTTGAGACAGGACAAAGAAGCAAAATATTATGGCATCACATGTATCACCGCAAACATTAGTATGAACAACAAACCATACCCTGCAGACGACTTGAAACCTGCAACAATCAGCATGCATTATCGACCAATCAACCTGAACCACAACCACAGTAAATGGTTGCCTTTTCCTAGAACACGAATTGATTGGGCAAAATTTGAAGAAAACGCGGTAGAAGGAATACTGCGTGTAGACCACCGAGATAAGTGGCTTCAGAAAAAACTGGACACGCACGAAATTTTACACCCGTCTATAGAGGGTAGACCAATTCCTCCAGATTTGGGGGGTGGATTCCATTTCACAGCTTTAGCGTTGCTCGAAAAAGGGGTAATGATTCCAGGAGACCCCTTAACAAGCATTCAACCATTAATGTTGAATGAGAATTTATACGAGTCGATAGGACGAATGATTACTGAAGGTGAAGAAGTGCCAATAGAGAACGAAAAAATGTCTGTAGAAGACATTAAAAAGAAAATAGTTGATCTTACCCTGAAAATTTCAAGTTTAGACAAAAAACTTTACGGAGGCAAATCAGAAGTAAAACCAGAACCGTCCATCACAAATGTAGAACGAACCAAAATCCGTGCAGAAATAGACAACGCCAGGTCTGAACTTGAGGGCTACAAGCAAGCATTACAGTCAAAAACGATCATGAAGGCTCTTTCAGAAAAAACGGAAGAGCAAACTTTAAAACTAGAACACAACAATATTGTTTCGGAAGAGACGACAGTGGCTACAGCCGATAGTTCTAATGAAATAGAGGGTAAAACTACACGTGAAGAAACCCTCAAAATTGTAGGGTTAGAAACAACCAACAAACTACTTCAAGAAGAAATAGAGGGAATCACAAGCAAATTTAAGGCACTCAAGAAAGAATCCACAAAAACTATAGTGGACCTGGAAGCCAAAAACAAGACGCTTACCGAAAAAACTTCAGTTCTGGACGGATTGAAAGGCACGGTAGGAGACCAAGCAACAGCACTCATAAAATCTCAAGAAACCGTCACAAAAAGAGACACCACCATTGAAGACAACAAAATAACAATTGAGGCTCTGGAAGACATTGTAACCAAGAAAGACATGTTAGTCGAGAAACTACGCAAAGAAATCACTACAGAAGAAGAGGCCACTAAAGACGCAAAGAAAGCTAAAAGAAGTGCTGAAGTTGCAATGGAAAAACTCAAAATAGACAAGGTTGCAGCAGAAAAAGATGCGTTGGAAGCTATAGCAAAAGAAACTAAATATCATGAAGAATACACTGACGCCTTCAATAGATGTAACGATGAAGTCCAAAAGAACAGACGATTAACAAACAAGTTTCACACCGTCTCAGAAGCAAACAATGCCCTAAAAGAGCAATTAGAGAAAGACGGAAAAACAATAGAGCGGTTGAGGAGAGACGCTAAAATTCAAGAAAAAAGAGCAGACAAGGCAACAAAAGAACGAAAAGAGGCTCTGACCAAAATTGGAGTGATTGAAGTAAACTCTGACGGCACCGTTGAAGTAGACAATCAAGGAAACATTAAAATCTAAGACAACTCATACTATTTTTTATGTTAAACTGTAGCAGTTGTGGAACAGAAATAGAAGAGTCCACTTGTAGCACTTGCAGAAAATTTAAGATTCGACAGTATGTTTGTCAAAAATGTGGAGCAAAAACAGTTAACCCTCAATATAGGCGTAGACAAAACAGTAGTGAGTAACCATGGTTTTTACTTGCCAAAATCCAGGCTGTGGCGGAGATGTTGGAGAAGAGTCGTGTATTGGCTGTCGCCAAGTAATCAAATTTTATATGTGTAGTAACTGCCGAAAACCCACAGTTAATCCACGATACCGCAGCGGTGTTGTTTGTCCAAACCCTGAATGTGGAAAACAGGTTTTTGAGCATGACCAGAAATCAATGAGGCATCTCATAAAAAATTATCTTTGTCAATATTGCGGAACCATAACTCCAAACCCCAAATACACTAACGACTCTTCATGTGCAAACTGTAACAGGTTCTGTGACGAATGTAGAGGATATTTGGCTTGCAGTGACCACCTGAAAAAGTGTATATGTGTAGATTGTGGCAAAGAATTTAGTTTAGACTAAAAAAAGTGGTCAAGCTCCGACAATAGTTATGACGAAGCTAAAATTTGTTATCCCACTTATTAGAGGCGACACCACTAGACTAACTATCACTTGCTCTACTCCTTGGGGCATTATAATCGTTCCGTCATAATTCCATGTAATACTCATAACCTCGTCTGCGTTGGTTGGAATCCATTCACTTGTCTCGATTGTGCAATGTATTGGCTCAGTTCCATCATTGTAAATATACATTGTGACTGGCATTACACTTCCTGGATTTCTAACGCCCCAGTTTATTTCGGTTAGTTCGTTAGTGAGGTTGCTGTCTCCGTAAACTTTCAAGCCAATAGACTCGATTTGTCCTGTTGTTTGAATGTTCACGCGGTCTAAATATTGGGCAACTATGGGGATGAACACAATTACGCTGAGTAGACAAACCAGAATAATTGCGATATAACGGTGTTTCATTGTGGGTCATACACCAATATGTTTTGGTGCTTATTAGGTTTACGTTGTTTGCTGTATTTACAAAATCATCTTTTCATCAACCAAGCTAACAAACACTCGTTCTTACAGAAACGTTTACCATTCTCTGTTGGTGCGCCACAACGAACACATTTTCCCTCAACAAACGCTATTGTAGACATTCACAACCCACTTGACTTAACTATTTTTGTTTTATGGAAGGCCCAATCAATCGACAAGTCCTTGTTTAACGTTTTCATTTTTATCAGTTGCTGAATAGCTTCCTCTTTAGTGTCTGCTCGACACACTACACTTCTTTTTTTTGTTACAAGACTGATGTTTTTTCTACATCTCCAACACCGCTTGTTTTTTGCGTTAGCCTGACATATGTTTGGAACTCCACAACGGTTGCACAAGATTATTAGCCAAGGCTTTAGACTATGTGACATTCTCACCACCATATTTAACGCATCTTTACCCTATAAGCTTGTCGGTTAAACAGCAAACCTTTTAAACATTATCTTACATATTACGACATCCGACTTATGACCGTGGCAACAGGGAATGAACTGTGCTTGGAGCCCAAGAAACTCCACTCACCCTAAAGTAGGGATTTTCTCAACCAAACCAGAAATGGTGAAAATATTGACTGAAGAAACAGAAACAAAGACCATTAATCTTATGGAAGTTATCCAAGAAGCCGTAGCAAAAGGAATCAAAGCTGGGTTGGAAGGCTACAAGCCTCCAACTGGAACACAAACACTTTCAGAAGGTCTCGAACCTACTGATCCAAAAATAGACGTTTTTGAGACATACAAAGAAGGCGTCCTTAAAACACTACAGATACCCTCCTCGAAAGGGGATTTCATCTGGAGTGGAAGGACTTTTGAAGCCGCCAATTTCAATGACGAACTAAAGGTCGCTAACGAGCAGTTTGCACAACAGTTTGAAGCTATCGGAGCTCTCTCTGCGGGATCTGCAGTCCCAGAAGTTTGGGCTAGAGACGTTTTCAGGTGTTGCCCATATCCTGCATCAGCATTCCTTTATGCACCATTCATCAAGTGGCACAACGACATAAAAGGTAAGCCAGGCGACACAATCCACGTTATCACAGTTGGTAAAGCCTCCTGTGGAACTGCTGGATGTGAAGAGCCAGCTTCTACCGCACCCGCAATAGGTGCTGTCGCCATAACACTTGAAGAATACCAATGCTCACTGTATGTGTGTCGTAACGATATGGAAGACATGGTTACAGACACCATCACAGAAATCAACAACTCTCTTGCAAGCTGTCTAGACAACTGTATTGACAATGCCTTTATTGCCAATATAATGGGCTTAGGATCTACGCTGGACAAAGCGTTAGGCACCTATGTTCCCAACTGGATTGCAGAAGCTATGGGCACAATGCGCTCAGGCACATGTGAACCTGTAGTTCTAATCATCCACCCAGCAGTTGAAGCAGCTTTCATGCAAAACGCACAATTCGTCAATGCAGCAACATTCGGCAACAGATCCGTAATAACAGGCGGACACATCATAAACTATCTAGGACTCGACATCGTTGTCATCCCCAAAGGGTCACTAATTCCAACCGTCGGCACTTACGCATCTTTGATGCTTAGTCGCTACGCGGTTCATGCAGCCATGAAACGGGACCCCACAGTTGAGTCACAATACCTTGTCCAGACACAACGCAAATACATCTACGCTTCCGTGCGATTCGGAAAGTCAGTGGTCTGCAACGACGGAGTTCTCTGGATACGCGGACTGGCCAGTTAAGCTGGCTAATCATTGAAGTTCAACGACCAAATTTCCCTTTTTTTCTATTTTTCTAAAGCATATTTTTTATATATGAGTGTCTTATATCTTACGGTAGTTGATGTAACTTGGAACGAAAAGACCTTAAAATTTTACAGTTGAGCAACGCATTTTTTGCTCCGAGTGGTTATGGAGTAGAAAGTTATGGAACCCTTTTTGATTGGTTGCGAGCAGGATATAACGTTAGACAATTAAGCATTTATGGCGTTCAAGGTAGTTGGATGGGATTTGTTGACCCTAAATATCCAGCCACAAAAAAATCTGAAATATTACAGGTTTACCCTAACCTTCCAGGAGACGACACAGGCTCAAAAACATCTCAAATGATTTTTGGGTCCTGGAAACCAAACGTTTTTGTTACATTATATGATATTTGGATGAACGCGTTCTGTTACGAAGACCGCAGCAGACCAACTGGATTACGGGCAATACATCCTTACTGGATACCATGGGTAATGGTAGATCACGACCCCGTTCCTGAAGGAACCTTATTGAATGCCAGCGAAGCCTACAAAATTGCTACCCCCTCACATTTTGGGGTTGAACAATTCAAAAACAAAGGACTAGAATGCGAGTATGTTCCTTTTGGTCAAGACCACAACCTGTTTCATCCAGCAAATGAGGAAGAAAAACCTAAACTCAAAAAATGGTTGAACACAAGAAGTGTAGTGTTTAACGTTAGAAACAACACAGACATAAACGAAGACAGTTTCTTGATTTTCATGAACGCCGCCAACAAAGACCCCTACAGAAAAGCATTCAGTAGAATGTTTACGGCAATACAAATCTTTTTAGAGCAGAACCCAGACGCGTGGAAAGACACTAGATGCTACATTAACACTTGGGAAAAAATGACTCGGAACATTCCACGAGGAGCTAAAATGCTTAAAATTGACAGTATCTGTAGAGGCACCCACGACTATCACAACCTTTGTGGAGTTCCATCAGACAAAATAGCTGACATGTATCGAGCATCTGACGTGTTCATGCACTTAACTCAGGGAGGAGGATTCGAGATCCCCGTGCTAGAGTCGTTAATGAGTGGAGTCCCCGTTATTACAAGCGACTTTGTTGGGCTTCCAGAACTTGTTAAAGGTCACGGTTGGCTAATTCCACCAAAAACAAAATATTGGAGTCCGCTGGACAGTCTACAATTTATTGCAGACGAGTTCAAAGCAGCAGAAGCTCTAGCAGACGTATATAATAACCCCAAAAAA
>Ga0255055_10002185_pt1 | contig 13935 bp, 7 predicted proteins | sample JV7_2_27_MG_FD_188633 | JGI IMG/M metagenome (GOLD analysis project Ga0255055, IMG submission 188633) | Seawater microbial communities from Jervis Inlet, British Columbia, Canada - JV7_2_27 | ecosystem: Environmental > Aquatic > Marine > Inlet | place: Canada: British Columbia | collected...
CTTCACCTCTCATTAATTATCAAGCTCCAAACTAGTATAATCATTATGACCAGATTGTTTAGTATTAGGCACCCACTCAGGAGAAATTCTATAATTCAATCTACTTCCTCCGCTAACCTCAAGTATACCTGAAGTAATTGTGGCATCTCTAGAAGAGATATTAGTTGCATATAATCCAGTCCCTTGTCCTATCAATCCATTATAGAATTTTAATACATCCCTGAGTTGATCTTTTTCAAGATAAAGCTTATCTTCTTTTACAAAAGGTCGTAAGGGAATTCCCTTTGTTCTTATACCATGACCAGTCCCTATCCCAGCGTAGTCCCTCAAGGTTACATCTTGTAATTCAATAGAATCAATTAACATATATTTATCTAAATTTTTATTAGCAACAAAGAAAACTTCAACATAGTACTCTGTACTGCTTGTATGTACCAATTCCTTATTTTTATAATAAACTTCTGGTACTGGGATAATATCCAGATATTCAAAGTTATTATGAATAGTATAATTTCTAGTATCAAACTCTACTTCTATAGGCTCAAAATATTTTTCTTTAATATCAGCAAGTGTTAAATCGTTGATTGTTGCATCACTAATAATATTTCCTAGACAAAAAGTATCTTCAGCATCGGGTAATTTAAGAGGGAATTCATAAATATGAGCTAAAGAAAGTAGAACTCTTTCTTCAGAAAGATTAGTTTCTTCATGTAACTCCCATTTGCCTTTTGGAGTCCACGACCACATCTGATTAGAAGTTGGAGTTAGTGTTCCTGTATGAATCCAAATTCCAAGTTTTCCTCCCCCTAACAATCTAGAATTTTCTTCTGCAACTAAAGAATTTACAGTTACTTTAAACTTGTGATCTTTAATAAAAGTATTAGGTCTATCCCCATAGCTACTCAAATTAAATATAAGTCTAGGAAGACCCCCTACAGATTTACATTTAATAACTGTATTATCTACTAGATAATTCTCTTGTCCTTTAACAGAAAATTGAGGAGCAACTTTAAAGATTCTAAACTGATTATTAACAGCAGCCCCTGATGGTTGAACGAATTCAACACCACTTAAAAGATGAGGATTTCTAAATTCAGCATTTAAAGGATTCCCTGGGGTAAAGGTTCCTGATATAGGAATAACCATTTGCCCTGCATCACTAGCAATATAAGTTCCTGAAGCTGGTAAATCTTCAGTTCCATCACTATAAGCAGCAACGGCACATGTACTAAACACCCCAGACCCGTTATTATAACCTATAGGAACAGGCCCCCTAAAACTAGAAGCAATATAGTCTCCTCCTAATGTACTAGATACTGCTGACCCTTCAACAGAGAAATTACAATTATATAAACCTAGTCCAAAGACTTGAGCAAAAATATTTCCTCCTGTTTTATCTACATCATTTAAAGAAAGATCATGTTTTTGGAAAGTCTCACAATAATCTCTATATAATTTTTGTAACTCTTTACCAAACTTAAAGTTTAGATAATCATCATAGGAAGTTAAAACTAAACCACTAGCAATAGCTGAATTAGCAAAACTTTGAACTTGATTTTTCCAATAGGCATCAGAAGCAAAAGAGCTTACCATCCATTGTGTCTGCCAAGTCCCTTCAATCTCTTCATGGCTTAAAGAATTATCAAAGCTTTGAATTTCCTGGAACGCATAGTCTCTAGCTTTAGCCTCAAATAACTCATGCATTGTAATATAAATAGGAGGAGTTTGTCCTCTATCTACATACTGAGTTGTTGAAGGTGAAAACTCTGGGTACTTAGCATTATTATTAAGAGCAACTGAAGAAAGCCCTCTATAAGGGAAGGTATTACTGGTATCAATTCCAGAAAAGGTTCTAGAAGAATCTAACTTCTCACAAAAATGCCAAACCCCTGATGGATTAATAGGGTCAACTATAGGATAAAATTTACCAGCAGAGGCTACATATCCCAAAGTTAATTCTCCTAAAGAAGAGGGCATTGAATTTTCTAAACTAGATGCTTCCCAATTTACAGGACCATTAAAACCTGTTCTATCATAATATCCTTCTTTCGGTAGGGTGTATCTAAAGTTTCTTCTTCTTAATGCTCGTCTAGCATTATCAGTACCAAATATCCCATCTATACTACTTAAAAGAGTGTCTTTAATATTATCAACTCTTGCTCTTTTAAAGGTGTTTAATCCTCCTCTACCATCATTTCCTCCAAGATTAGCATCCCCTCCCCCAGTAGGAAATATTGTTCCCATAGCGACTCCGCTATATTCAAAATTTGAAATAATAGAAGCGGAAGTATAAGACTCTCTAGTATCGTCTTTATCAAAACCTAAGTAATCCCAATCCGTACTAGAATAAACAAAAGGAGGTTCCTCTGCACTTGCATTTAAGTTTACCCTAGTTATAGCATGACCTGGGGAAAACTCACGGGAAACTCTAGCAGCTTCATAAAGTGCATACTTTGAATCTCCTTCTAAAGTAGTTTTAGAAAAATCAAAATCAGTATTATCAAAATCAATAAATAGATGCGAAGATTTTCCGTTCCATAGGCCAAGTAAATTCTTTTCATAATTAGAACTATTTAGTAAGACATCATCATAATTAGAAGGGACCTGAACAGAACTGAATAGCATTAAAAATTCATTTAAGCTTCCAATATTTGTAGTAGTGGTAACTCCTTGTTCCAATATAAAATTACCTACTGCTTCTGCAAATGAGTCTTTAACTTGGAAACACTTTAATTTTTCAACTAATAATTCTACTAAATCAGCAGTAATAGTGCAATCTCTGTAATACTTTACTTCTTCAAACGGAGGAATAGGATAGTTAAAATGATCCCTATAATTAAAGACAAAGTTTATATCTCCTGCGGCAGAAAGATAGAGTGGACGTTCTCCTGTCTGAGGGTGGGCTACTCCTCCCATGTACACCCCTTGACCTAATGGCCCAAAACTTTCCGCAGCTTCCCAAGCAGTAAGTTCACCAAAGAATCTAGCATCTTGTCTAAGAGCCTGATATCCACTATCTGTAATTCTGTGAACATGGAAGGGTTTCATTCCATTTTCACCCAAAATAGTATAGAGTTTAGTTATACATCCTTTTTCATCAAGCTCAAACAATCTCGGGGGATCCCACCTATGTCCATGAAATATAAAATTATCTGGAAAAGCTTTATATAAATCTAAGAGAATAGAATCAGTTACTATCTTTAAATTACCTTCTAAGCTACTAGAATTATAAGTAAAAACCCCAGCTTGTTGCGCTAAACCAAAGTTCCATGTTTTTAAGTTTTTAAATAAGGGAGATTCAGTTCCTAAAGCATACCAAATTAGAAAGGGAATGTAGGATTCCCATAATTCTTGGACTCTACCAGAGACATCAAAAACAGAATCAACAATTAAAGAATCAATAGCTGTTTGTATAGAGGCTAAAGTTCCTGATTTTTTATAAATATCAATAGCGAGTCTTAATTGATTCCTCCATTTAGCAGGGGAATCTCCTCGCAATCTCCATCCAATTAGATCTGCTATATATTGTAAATATTCATCTTTAACATTCTCAATATCATAAATTAGTCCTATGTTTTCTACTTGATCAGTAACATCAGCAAAAGAAAACCCTAACATATTTTCAAATTTTCTAAGAGGTCCTTTAGATACCATATTATCTAATAATAAAGAAGCATCAATATAATTATCGAATGCATCCTTTACAGTAAAATCTTGCTGATCAATATAAAGAGGAGAATAAACAGCATCTACTAAAGTTAACAAATTTTCTAGCTTTTGTACTCCACTTGTATAAGTAGCAACAATACCAACACTAGGATCAAGAATAGCGTCTGCGGATCCAGAAACAAAATCCGCAGGAATCATCCCCCCAAAAGCACATGTCTCATAATTTCTCCAAAGATACTCAGTAAATCCTTTTACTCCCTTATTAGTATCTAAACTTTCCCCCAAGTATAATTTACTTAAAGAACTTAAAACATACCCCGAAGGATCCCAAGTTAAACCACCATCAGCAGAAGTATTTAAGAAATAGAACCATCCTAAACTATCAACTAAATAATTATGAACACTACTAGCTTCGTTGTTATTAGTAAAAGAAGATAACTCAGATATATTCTGCCATAGAGGAGATTCAGTGTCTGAGTCTCCTTGAAATAGTCTAATTTTTGGAAGCAAGGTTCCAGATAAATAATCCTTAAAGTCTGAACTAGTATCAAAATTAGATAACGTACTACTGAGAGGTAAAAGTATTTTGGTTTCAAACAAATAAGGATTAATCTTTGTTAATTCATTTTGTTTTACGAAGTATTGAGAAATGCCAGAAATATTATCTAAAGTAGAAGTTTGCGAATTGGGTACAGCAGAGATTGATAGCACCGTCGAAATATTATTGGCTGCTTGAATATTGCTATTAATTATTCTAGATAATGGGTTAACCTCTAGACCACTAAGTTTTAAATCCTCTGTTTTATAAATTTCAGGTGTAATTAACTCTACTAACTCAACAAAGTTAGTTTTTTTATATGTTCTAGGATTAGGGTTATATTTATTCTGTCCCATTATTCAAGTAATTCAATTTTAATTGTAAGGTTATTTAACTGAATAATCTCATTAAAATCAACTCTTACATCTTGAGTTAAATTATCTATTGTAGAAAAACGAACTTCATCTACTTCAAAGATTTGTCTATTTAATTCCGAAAGATATAAAGCCTCTCCAAATTCTCTATTATCAACATTCATATAATCTAGGATTTTTCTACGCACTTTGGAAATTATTTGATTTTGATTTCCTTTTTGTTCCTCATCAATTCTAATTGTAGTTACTAAATCAAGAGTCCTTATCAACCCATCTACAATCACTACTTCATCAGTAGCCATTTTCTTTTTTCTTATAGCATCTAATAAATTTGTTTTAAAAGTAGGAGTAGCTTTTTGTAATTGGAAATCAGATGCTTTTTCCAAAACATAAATATCAAGTGTATTAGCAGAAGCATACGCTTTTCTTGTTGCTGCTAAAGCTTTACCAATTGTACCCCAATCACTAATATAAGTGTTTGCAAAAACAGAATAATCTTCTAAAGTAACTAGTCTATCCTGTCGTCTAAACGTAAGAGGTGCCCATCTCTTGGCATGGTCTAATGTCTCTGCATTAGCTCCTCCTACACCTACAGAAGTATTAGTTAAAGTTCCTGTTTTAATTGAGGGTCCAACAACTCCATTAACTGTTACATTTAAAGCATTTTTAACTATATTCCCTCTAGTTCCTCCACCTACTCTATATTGAACAAAATAAGATGCTGTATCATCTGGAGAAATTCCCACTGTCCCATCTCCAAATACAATTGTTGCTCCATAATCTCCATCATACACAATTTCAAAAATTCTATCTGAAGAACCAGAAGCAAAATAAATATTATCAACTTCTGTATAAGCTCCCTCTACTGAGGCATCTGGGGCAGTTATAAATACTTGAACACTTCCTTCTACTACTGGATTCTGAGTTAATTTAATAGTCTTCGTTCCTTCTGTAGCAGCGAAGTCTCCACTATCAGTTACTAAAGCTCCTTCTTGTAAAACTAAGTTGGAAAAAATTGTCCCATCTAAAGGAGGAGGATTGTCACTCTCGCTTGCAAGAAGTGAAAGTCCTCCATCCTTATTAGCCTCATCAACTAATCCATTTACTACTTTATAAAGAGTATATGTAACTCCTCCTCCATCCTCAGGAGAAGTAACATTAAAAGTTCTACTTGCTACGTTAAACCTTAATCCTGCTCCTCCTGGGGTCTCATCCCAAGTTATTTGAGCATCAGCAGCCGCAGATAATGGACCCCGCATCCTCACTCCAATCAATTCGAGAAGTTTTTTAACACTAGCTCTTTGATTAGCTGTTGCGAGAAAATTTTCATTAGCAAGCATATCAGCTTTCATAGACATAACAGATCCCATATAAGCTACCAACTCAATAAACATTATGCCTAAATCAGACTCAACAAAGTACTGATACTCTGTAGGGTATACTGCTTTAGCATAGTTAATTAGAGAATTCCTTAGAGATACAAAATCTGTTGCTGCAAAATTGATTAACGAAGGTCTCTTTTGGATAGGGATCTCAGCTAATTTCATAAAATCTGAAGTTATTGTTCCAGAAAAATTCATGTGATTTGTACCTCTACATCAAATACTGATAAATCATCTTCTACTATTTGTAGAGATAATCTTACTAACAATGAGTTTCCTCCTGATGGCCCTAGAGGTCCTAACGGAATAACTGCTAGTTTTAAAATTCTTGCTCCGACAATATAATTTTCAAAAGAGAATCTAATCTCTTCTTTAATATTTTCAAACGTCTCTTCATCTAAAGGTTGAAATAAATAAGATCGTAAATTACAACCAAATTTAGGAAGTAAAATTCGTTCCCCTCGTTCTGTTAATAATAATTGTTTAACAGCATCCTTAATTAATCCAACCCCAGATATTTTTTGAAAGAACCCCCCTGTAGTTTTATTTTGTCCTAAAGGAAAATTTAAACCAAAAGTTACCTTTCTCTTTTCAGTAGGAACTCTCTCCATAAATGGAGGAGGTTTGAGTCCATACATAGTAACTGTTTGATTTGCTGCCATTACATTTGAATTTTCTTAAAGAAGCCTTGTTGGGCTTTATAATTTGTGGAAACTTCTCCTTTATCTAGAGCTTTTGAATAAAATTTTAAGCTTCCTATATGTCCACGAAGGCCACTCACGATGCCTCCTCTATCTCCTCCTAAGAAGTTGCCATACTTATACATGCCGTCCGTCCAACCTCCCCCTACGATCCAAGGCGTATAAAATGGGTTAGCCTCAGGGCCTGTTTTGAGCGTCTCTGGGCCATCAACCGTAGTGGAGGAATATTCAAAGCTATTCTTTTTCTTAAATGTTGGTAACCCTGGTGAAATAAATGGATCTGTACCAAAAACAGCACCCATAGAGGAAGTAGCAATTAAAGAACCATCAGCATAAAAACTAACTGCATCTAAAGCAGGATCAACTGTAACGGCTACTAGAACAAATTGAGAAGAAACATTTCCAAAAGCCGTAGCAGATAAATCTACTTTCATTTTATGGAAAGTTTCATAGTCCTGACAATCATCATTATTAATCCATGATGCAGAAGACAAATCTCTTGATTGAGTTGGAGCTATAAAGAAACTTAAAGAAGAAGCAGGATCATTATCATAATTATTATTACTATAAGCAGACGAAACTTGGGTAATTCGTCTATCTCTGGTGAAACCACATATCATACCTCTAACAAATTCAGTACCTCTCTTGTTTTCTAAGAAATCTAAATCTCGTATTGCTCCCGTATGATCTAACGCTTCTACTCCAGACAAAGCTCCTACATTCTCACATCCTAACACAACTTTAGTTAAAGAAGATGTAGTAGCACTTAACCATCCAACTGCTCCATCCATAATATCAGGAACATGCACCCAGCATTCCATCGTAAAACCATTAGAACTATAGGTAAGCTCTCTATACTCTTGTGTATCAGGAAGACGTAAAAAACTTCCTAGCGCAGATGCAGCAGCCGTGTCAGTAGGTTTATTTTTAACAATACCTTCAAAGTAAGGAATAGCTAATCCAGAGAAAAATACATTTTGAGGAGATGTAGAAACTAATTGAGCATTGTTATACATATCTTCTGTAGCACAATTGGTTGTCTGATACTCAGTTGAGGAAGGTAATAAAACATTTGTATCTAAGAAATTGTAAATAGCAAATAAATCTTCATTTACTATTTGATCCGTTAAAGATAAGACAGTGCCTGAAGCAGTCCCCGAAGGTGTATAAATAATGCTACCTTTTCCTATAGTGGGAACATTTAGATGATAGTAATTTAGAGAAGGAGGTCTAGGAGGAGACTTAACAAACATAGGTTTAATAGGTAGAACCATTCCAGTTACTTCACCCTCTGCAAATATTAATGCTTTTTGCTTCTCCAAATCAACTTCTAAATTATATTCTTCTAAGAAAGAAAAATCATTGATTGGAATCTCTCCTGGAGGGAACAAAGGTCCAGAGGCATCTCCATAGATTTGAGGGGCTTTTAACGCAACTTCAATTTGTTTCTTTCGTCTATTCAATTTACTATTATGATTAGCAATCTCAGAAATGATTAGCTGTCTTTGATTGTTTACAACAGAGGAATCTTCGCCATAAGTACCAAGATAACTCTGTAGATCAGCAGATAAATCATATATATGTTTATCTCTTTGTTGTTTTATAACTGACAGAAAGTGATCAGCATCATAATATAATTGCAAACCAAGACTATCATCAATTAACTCCGGGTCAAATATATTTTCTGTAAACTTATTCAGAGATTGAATAGAAATGGAATCTCCCTTTCCTCCGAGGTTGGGATCATAATCATAAGTCCACTTATTCCCAGGAGGAATAATTCCCGAAATTGCTAGGAATATGGGATCTAAGCCACCCGTCTGAGAATCATAATACAGACCATCAGAAGTTAGAACATATTGACCCCCTACAGTAAGAGGAGGTCCGTAAGTTAATCTGAAGATATCATCTCCTAAATCTTCTACTCCCTCTAAACCAGGATCAATAGGAGAACATCTGGTAAAAGTTGTACCATCAAGGAAAGGATCAAACTCACTAGTGTTCAATAAACAAGGTTCTAAAGAAGGATCTGCTACTCTTGCTGCTAGTATTGTATTAATTTTATCTAACTGTTCATTACATTTAACTATAAAATTTCCTGTTTCTTCTAGTTTAGTTTTATCAGCAGAATATACAGTATTAAATAATTCATCAGCTTGCTCTGGAGTTAAAGTAGCTTTTTGATTAGCAGAATTTCCTCCTTGAAAGGACTTCATTTGGTTATATTTATCTAAACAATCTCCTATAGAATTTATTTGGTTTGTAATATCCGTATAATTTGAATAAAGCTGGGCTCCAAAAGAAGCTGCATACTGAAAAGCTCCTAAAAGTCCTCCTAAATTTTGAAGGCTTTGAGTACCATCATTATCAAGCCCTAAAAAAGAAGATATAGATTTAAACTTTAATAACCCCTCATCAGTATCAAACTCAATTATTCCAGTAGCAAGCATCAATTTTCTAAAAACTTCTGTGGCTGCATTTCCGCCACTTGTCTTTGCAGATAAAATTGTATCTCGCATATCTCCTAAAACACTTGTTGGAAGTAAATTTAGTGCTTGTGAAGCTAAATTAAGCATACAACTAGGCATACCAAAAGACATTCCTAATGCTTGGAAAGCTCCTGTCCCCGTTTGTCCTTGTACCTTTAAGAATGTCTCTAGATCGAATGCTGCCATTTTTTACCTCTTTAGTATGTAGTTACTCCTGTAGTTCCATAATAACTTTCATCATCTCCAATATTTGGGTTTGCAGGGGCAGCAGTATTTGAATTTAACTGTATTTGTGGTCCCTGAATATTAACATTTCCTGAACCAGACTTAATATTTACCGCTCCTCCTGCTTCTAAATTTAAATTACCATCACAACGAATATCAATACTGTTTGCGGCTTCTATTCCCACAGATTCCGCAGAGATATCTACCTTACCTGTAGCTAAAATCCTGATAGTGCCATTTGGTCCATGTGTTTGCAATTCTATAACCTGATTTACTCCATCCTCTTTTAGACATTCTATAAAAATTCTTCCACTTTTAGCCTGGGTAAAAATATTAATGTCTCTCCACCCGCTCTGAAGATTTACGTTTCCAAAATGTTCAGATGTATTTCCTAGACCTTTATTAGATCCAGTAGAATTATTTAATAATTGAAGTTCTCTACCGTCTTTAACTAAAAGATCTGTTTGACCTGTCATATTAAAAAATCTCTGATCTCCCTGTGTGGTCTCAATTTGAACAGAATGGGCGGGTAAACCTTGTTGCATTTTAGGATTATCTGTAATAGTGATTTTACTTCCACTATTAGAATCTAATAAAATATAATCCTTTCCAGGACTATCACTTATTAAAACTTTTTTACCCTTGGCTGTAAATAATTTTGTATGAGAAACTATAGCTTTTGTACTTCTACTTTGAACCAACTCAAGACCATTTCCTAACTCGTTCTGAATTAAATAAGTATCATCTGTACCTGGTCCCTTCGTAGTCTCACCTCCTCTATTCGTTCCTGGTCCTCCCTCAACAGGAAGGTTAGCCGTTACTAAATCGGTTGGTTCATTAGATTTAGCTACATATTGTTCGTCCGTGCATCCAAGATAAAACCAATCTCCACATCCATCAGGTTGAGTTACTAGAATTGATGTACCTTTAGGTGGAACAGGTGTTTTTATAGTTCCTAAAGATGCTGTATTATAAGGAGAAGTCCATTTTATAGTCTTTTCTGCATCTCCTAAAGATTTTATTTTAGCCATAAATCTTCCTCCTCTATTAGTATCAAAAGTATCTACAATTTCAGCTAAAGATATAAGCATTATTTGGATAACTCCAAGCTATCTGATGATTGTGTCTCACTAGGAGAAATTCTAGGTATAGCTTTCATTAAGGAAAAACTAGAAGAAGCCCCTTTGGCACTAATTTTATGTGAAAAACTCATTATTTGATAAGCACCACTAAAGAAATTATTTAATAAGGATCTTTTTAGCTTTTTAGTTTTCATAATATCTTGATCTTGTGCAAATACAAGACATGGAGAGGTTAAAGTTCCTGTATGTTTAGATATATGAAATAGAGGAAGAGTCTCAATAGACATCTGTAAAGCATTTCTATACATTTGTTCACTAAAATTAGACATAATTGTAATTGGATTTCCTGGTAATAGTTGATCTACTTTTATTATAGGTTTTTCAGGATGATCTAAAATTTCAGAATAAGTTTTATAAGCAAATTCTGCCGCTGCCTCTGCATCCTTCTTAACTATAGTTTGTGCTTCAAATTCGGCTGCTAGTTCTAGTTTTATTTGCTCTTCAGCCTTCTCCCCTCCTCCTAATGAATAATGGCGTGTTCTTATATAATTTATGACAGCATGTGCATCTTCAAAATCAAAATCTACATATTTAGTTTTCATAACTCCTGCTAAAGTAGTAGAAGCTCGCCTATTAACCTCTTTAATAATTCCTTGTTTTAATTGACTAAAATAAATAGGTGCATACTTAAACTTCATTGATAAAATATTAGGATTAGTTGTATTATATCTAAACACAGGTATAACTCCTTCTTTTATTAATTGTTTTGCTTCTGGATCTAAAGCTTCATCTACATACCCAAACTCATCAGGAGTATAAGAAATGTCTCCAAAAGAACCAACCCTATTAACAGGAGGTCTTATTATTGCATTTACTTCTTTATTATAAGTAATATCAGTTAAAACTATTTTATCATGAGGATGCAAAGGAGTTCTTAGAAGTTTTTTTGCTAAAATAGTTTTTTTGTCTATGATTAAATTATCTATAAAGTTTTGTACTGTTGCTGCTGGTTGATTACTACTAGAAAGGAAGGCTAATGCATCAGTTTCTACCTGCTCATTTGCTATCGAAACTTTTTTTGCAAAAAAAGCTTCTTCTTTAGCATCTTCTTCTAAATTAGCAGCACCATATAAATAATTTCTAATTAATTGTGTATCTCCGTAAACTATAACAGGAAGGTCAGCTTTTATTGTAGTTCCGACTCCTCCAAATAAAGGAAGATTTTTAAAATTAGAATTAGACCAATATTCTATAATTTTAGAATCAGATTCATAAAAGAAACCCAGTTTTGGTCCGTAAATTCCTTTAGAACATGCTAAAATGTTTTTTTCAATTGAATTTAACTCTTTAGAATAGTTTGGGTATCCTAAACTTGACCTGGATGTTTTAGATGCAAAAAACATTCTATGATTTATAAATAATTTTAATCTATCTTCAAAATTAATTGCGCTATCCTGTTCTTTTAAGAATTCGAGCATAGGAGGATCAAAATTTTTATTCCATTCTTTAGTATTTTTTAATCTAGAATCAAGACTTAGACAGAATCTGTGGACAACAGCCTTTACTGTATTAAAAAATTTACCTATATGAGCATTAGATCCATAAAATCCGGCCCTCTTATCTAATAAAATACCTCCCACACTTAAAAAATTAGAAGATCCAACATACTCTTGTTTTAAAATAAATTTTTCATCAACATTTAGTCGTTCTACTTTACCAATTTCTTCTATAGCTTCTCTACAAATTAAATTAAGATCAGGTAATAAAACAATAACATTAGGGGTACTTGTGGCAGCACTAATATATCGTCTAATTATATCCGTCACTAACATATGTACATCAATAGATTCTACTACTGTTTCCACGTTTTCTAAATTTGCTATTTTAAGAAATTCAAAAAATTCTTCACGATGGTAAGTTAAATTAGGAGAATACTGGGTCTCTGCTATCTTAGCATGAGCGTCTGCGGCGTATACAGGTTTATCAGTTCCAATATTTGTAAAATCTATTAAATCAGAATGAACATCTACTTCAACATCTAATCCTTCTAAATCAATATTAACCTGTTCATTAAATAAACCCCTCCTATCCTCTAAATTAAAAGGTAAAGGAATTGCTGCAAATTTTAATACTAGCTTTCTAGCTCCTTTTACTTGAATATCTGCCCCAAATAACTGCATAATATGTGGACCAGACCATAGATCTAAATTTTTTCCCACCCCATAAGCTATATATACATAATTTGCTCCATAAGCCTTTTGAAAAGTTTTCTGAAACTCCCCAGCATACTCTTTTAACTTTTTCTTTTCTGTTTCTATCTTATACTCTTCTTCTTTAATTTTTGTTAAAATATTTTTTTGTTTCCCTTTTGTTGAGGGTGTTAAAGATCCTGCTAACATCTCAACAAAATTACCTGTCATAAATCTTTCCTCAAACTCTGAGTAGGGGTCAATTAAAGTAAGGGTCATCATATTTCCTTTATGCCCTACTCCAAATTCATGTTTAAAATCTATAAAATTTGGATTAGATTCATGATTAAAAAGTAATACATCTTTATTGTCAGTAACTCCCTTAATAAGATTCTCAAAAGTTGCCCCCTGGGCAAAAAGCTTATTAATTGCTTCCTTACTAAAACTAACAACTATATTTGCTGTGGGTATATTCATCTAACCTTAGGAATAAGAATCCTTTCATGTAATTTAAAACCCTCAAAAGGGTCTGTAATATTATTAACCAACATTAGTAGCCACCAATTATTAGGACTTCCATAAAAAATATTTGAAATTAAATCAGGTCTATGCTCATAACCCGCAGGAACATACCCAACATCGTATTCATAAGCATCTTCTAGATTTCCTAGAATCCTATCAAATACTGGGGAATTTATTATAGTAGTTACAGTTGCATTTCTATGGGTTATTTTAACCACATCTAAAGCATAAGGTCCATTCTTTTTTCCTAGTGCTGCCATATAATTATTCTTCTGGGAAATACCCAGGATCCATAGTTTGTGGCCCAGTTAATACTGCTTCCCACCCTGCTAAGTTATCTCTAGCAATAACATTATTTTGATCAAAAGTCTTAAAGTTTCCTGTCCTAAATTCTTCTAATTTCATATCAACTTTTATTCTTCTAGGTAAAAGAGTCTGAAGATCATATCCTGCTACCTCATCAAAATCTATATTATATCCTGTGCATATACACGGAACATCTTGATATAAAACACCGTGTCTTAAACGAATAATAGGAGGTCCAAAAATTGGATTTTGAGCATTGTTAACCACACTTGCCCTAATAATATTAATCCAATAAATAAGTATATCAATGATCTTTAATTTTTGAATAGAACTCTCCGTAAGGTTAGATTGATTTTTTTCACTTTTTTTATTAGAAATTTTTTGAGTTTTAGGATCAACTGAAAGGTTCGTAATCGCAAAAGAAGCTGGAAGTCCAAATGGAAGTCCAAATGGAAGTG
>Ga0255055_10002186_pt1 | contig 13932 bp, 24 predicted proteins | sample JV7_2_27_MG_FD_188633 | JGI IMG/M metagenome (GOLD analysis project Ga0255055, IMG submission 188633) | Seawater microbial communities from Jervis Inlet, British Columbia, Canada - JV7_2_27 | ecosystem: Environmental > Aquatic > Marine > Inlet | place: Canada: British Columbia | collected...
CCCGCATCAGCGGGTGGCTCGTTTTTTTGTGTCTTGTCAACGGGGTCTTTCAGGAGGGTCTCGTCGGGGTACATGCGGGGCCGGGGCCCGCCCACCCTGTTGAAGCTAAGACCCCTGCCCTTGTATTCCCAGGCCGGATTTTCTGGTAAGCTCGGCCAGTTCTCCAACCTTGGGTCGCATACGTTTAGCAAGTGCTTTCTCTGTTGCATCCGTTCGGCCCGCCTGGATAAGTGCTCGTGCTGTGAGGAGACCGTTACGAACCATTTTACGCGATGGTCGCGCCATCGTGGGCAGAGTGATTCCGTGGGTAACCCCACCGCCAAAGTCGATGACAATACCCCAGCCTGACGGGCCGTGAGCGGTAGCAAACCCTCGGAAGGCGATATCCATGACTTTCTCATCCGGGCCCAGCTGTCCGTCGAGCTCTTTGTCGATCCAGAAACACGCCTTAACATGACTCGGTCGACTCCTGCTTATCCCCCTTGCGGGTCGGGTGGATTGCATAGATTGTCCCGTCGAAGATCTCGATGACTTCCTTGATGCGCGGGTCTGCTGCGATTTCTTCACAGTGATGATCCTCGGAGGCCAAGACTGGGATCTTCTTCGTCCTCTTCGGTATACACAGCACTTCGGCGCAAAGCCTGCACACCGTTTGCCCAGGCCCGAATCTGGGCGCGGTTATGTTCTGTGTATTGCGGATAGCCCGGAAGAGGACGAGACTTTCGTTGTCCTTGTTCTTCCACGTTGACTTCGCGGTAGGTATGAGCAAGGGCGGGGCCTTCGGTAGCTTCGCCACAGCGCGCATCATTTGGTTGACTATCCTGTTCCGCGCTGGCCTCGACTTCGCATTCAACCATTGGTCCCGCAGGTCCAGCTGAGGCACCGAAGGGCTCGGAGGGGGCGAAACCGGAGCCGGTGAAGGCTTCCTGGGGCGTACCTTTTTCGGAGAAGTCTTCGGACCAGAGGACTTCTTCTTCGCCTTCCCTGAGGATGGGGCCAAAGCTGCCCGCGCCGTGTTCGTAGACCATTGTGCGCGGCTCCGGCTGCGGGCTGTGGATGAGCCAGGCGACGTGCTTGTCGAGGGCGATCTCCCGCTCTGCTTCGTGGCGGATGAGGCTTCGGTACGGCTTGGCGTCCCTGACCTGACTGTGGATCCCACGGATGTCACCTCGTAAGAGATCGACGGAGCGGTTTAATGATACCAGTTCGGACCTTCTTGCGCCTGTTCTTCGTGGTCTTCCAATCCTGACGGAGACCCTCAGTAAATTCGAGGACAGCCTGAACTTCATGTCGTAACTCCAAATCTGTTGGTGGTGTGATGATGTCTGGCTCTTCTTCTTCCTGATCCGACTCGTCTACGACCATGTCGTTGAGAAAAGCGACTGGGCAGCGCTTCGTGCGCAGGTACTCCATGACGTTGCCGGAGTTCGGGGTGGAGGGGAAGAAGAACAGTATCGGGTACTGCCACGCCTGGCCTCCGTGCATCTCGTACTGGTCTATGATTTCCATGGGCGAGACGTCGGTCGGGAAATACAGCGCCTCTAAGAAGCGTCCAGGGTTCTCTGTGTCCCAATGCCAAGCATCCCCGGCGCCCTTGTCGGCCTGGTGGCCCTCGGGTGCGATCCAGTCATGCCAGCCCTCACCTCGCAGGTGATCCACCTCGTCCAGCACGGAGTCGGTGTAGTTGCGGGTGGCCTGACGGGTGTCTAGGCCCTGCTTGCGGGGTAGGACGATGACTTCCTCACTGTTGAGGATCGAGAAGCCGGGTAGGGGGTTCTGGTACCAAGGTTCTGCCATGTAGTCTCCTAAGAAAGGGGGGCTGGCCGGGGGAGGAGCGGTACCCCGACCATGCCCCAGTGCTACGCGAAGGTGTAGTAGGTACGGCCCGTCTTCTCACTCTCTTGCAAGGTGAGCCGGGTGCGGAACGGAAACTGTTCCAGGTCCAACCTCTCCTGCACCTGGGCCATGAGCACCTTGGATCCATGGACGAAGTAGAACGAGTCGCCCTGTGCGTCCATGATTTCGATCATGGTGACCTCGGGTGGGCCAGAGTCGGGTCCGTTCTCATCCTTGAACTTGTTGGGGATGATGACGAAGCCTGTCACGGCGATGTCTTTGTCCATGATGTCAGCGGCCTTGGTCTTCTCCAAGTTATCGCTGATGCCGGGGCCACGTCCGCCCGGCTTCGAAGGCAGTGGGTCATACTCAGGTATGGCGTCAAACGCTGTATCGGTCATGCTGTTCTCCTTTGGCTTTCCCGTTGCTGGGGGCCTGTTGCTGTTGCTCCACACGGATGGCGTGGAGAAGTTTCACATAGTTAATCAGGTCGGCGTACCGACCGAGTTCTGGTTCTGGATCGTCCTGATCGGGGTTGCTGACCAGGGAGCAGATGGAGTCGACGTGCTTCAACATGTACACGAGACAGCACTGGTCGACTTCCATGCCACTGGCCGCTGCGACGCGCTTGAAGTTGGCGAGCACATCGTCAGAGCCAATGGTATAGGAAGGGCGTTTGGCAGTCTCAATTCTTTGGGCCTCTGTCAGCAGTTCGGCAGTGATGTGGCCGTAGTCAGTCTTGTTCATAGCGTATTGGTAACTCCTTCAAAAGGTTAAGCAGATCAGCGAGGGGTAGTATAGCAAGTGCGGACTCTGGCGTTTCCCTCTCCTGTCTCCAAACAAGTATAGGGGTTTTGTCCGAGGGCGTTTCCCCACGTAATTTGTCCATTGCTGGTCTGATGGATAGTCTCTTGTACCCATACTTCATTTCCCAGTGGACCGGTAACTCGGGACACTTCACGTCCGGGCTGTCGGGGCTGCCGCTCCGTTGCTGGCCTCGTTCCGAGGTCCAACCTCTTGATCGGAGCTGGTCTCTCAACCAGTACTCGCCTCTCCTGCCCTTGTCCCTGCTGAATTTCCCCATAGTATCTGATTAGGTTCGCAATCGATTGAGTATATGAGGGGGCCCGGTAAGACCCCCTCTGATCTGATACTTTACCCTGCTCTTTTTCACAGGGCTCAACCGTTGAGGTTCCTTTCTCTGTAACCTTGCCACCGCTGGCGAGGCCGGGTGAAAGCAGGAGCAGGATGAGGAGCCATGACACTCTCATCCTCTTGCCCCTACAAATTGAACGCCAACTCCCCCACAGACACGAAACAGTTCCCGTATCCACCACATCCTGTCGTAGATCGTCAGGTCCACGACTTCCCGCAGGCGTTGAGGGTGCTGACCTTGCTTACAATTATTGACTCCTGTTATGAGGCGGTGTGCCTGCACCGTGGCAGGTAGCGCCTCGTCCAGTACACCTATATTAGCAGAACAGAGTGGCAGGGGCAATGCGATCCCAGCGAGGGGGCCACGGATGTACTCTGCTATGTCGTCCACGATCCACTCCTTGGCCATCCAGTGGCACTTCTTAGGTACGATGATCTCGTTGTCGGGCCAGTGCATGTTGCTGTGGATCTTGCCGGGGTTGAAGTGGGTGTCGAGCTCGATCCTGGGGATGCCGTTCTGCATGAAGGCGAAGGCCAGCGCGGACCACCTGTTGGTCAGCAGATTACCGAACTCCACTGGGTGGGGGCGGTTGCCTCCATGCACCCAGCAGTCTCTCTGTATGGCCCACCTGTCTATGATGGGGTGCTGGTTGCGTACGTCAGACCGGCCAGCCCGGAGGGAATCTCGCATCCTTGGCTCTCCTAACCTTTAAGATCTTCTGCCTAGCTTCGTTGATTTTCTGCGATATGAGCACACCAGCAGCGCCTCGTTGGTTGGCTACCCCTATGTTAACATCGAAGCACTCCTGACAGTACAGGTCGCCTGGGTACTCGGCGTGGAAGGAGCATCTGCAATCCTCGCAACAAGAGCCATCGGTCTCAAACAGGCTGGATCCCTCGGCGCGGTCCACGAGGATGCGCTTCGCCCGGTCCACGGCCTCGTCAATAGTCTTCAAGTCGAATTGCTTTCCTTTTAACTTCATCTATACTATATAACTACAATACAGAACTATATATTCCCTTCTGTATTAAATACTTACTGTCCGTCAGGAGTGCGTCCTGTACGATCCCTTCTAAACCCCCGCCGTTGTTACACTTTCATTTTCCGCACCCAGCATTTCATTGGTAAGACCCACGGCTGCGAGCCTTCCGAGCCGGGTCGACTTGCCCTCGCGCGCGGAGACGTGCGACAATAGGTGTATGAAAAAAATACCACTTTACGACGGCACCATCGTCCTGTGTATGGATGAGCGTAAGCACATCTACTGGGTCGAGGGCCGGAAAGACGAGATCCTTTGCAACGCGACGGGCGTGTTGAAGGTAATGGCCAAGCCATTCCTCATCCCTTGGGCGGCGAAGATGGCGAGCGAGCACTGGCGCAGTCAAATTCAGCCGGGTAAGGAGTACGGCGAACTGGCGCTGGACTCTATCTTCGACGAGGCCAAAACGGCACACAAGACGTACACCGGAGGGCGCGGGAAGATCGGCTCTCATGTGCACGATTGGATCGAGAAGTACATCAACTACGAGATGGGGTTGGCAGAAGACCCACCCAAATACCCAATCAGCCCCGACCTTGCGAGGGGCGTTGACGCCTTCCTCGCGTGGATGGATGAGAAGGGAGACGTAGAATGGATGTTTTCAGAGCGCGTGACATATCACCCGGGCGCAGGCCACTGCGGCACAGTAGACGCCGTCTACAAGTACCAGGACAAGTACTATATCGTGGACTTCAAAACTGGATCGGGCGTCTGGCCCGAGGCCGCCTTGCAATGTGCTTCATACGCGGCGGCTTTGGCATACGAGTTCGACTGGGACTTAGACGACTGCTGCCGGGAAATCGTGCATCTGAACGTCAAGACTGGGAAACACAAGACCTACTCCGAAGGCTTGATTCGGGACAAACTTACGGGTCATGGGATCAAAGCGGACTACGATACGTTCCGCTCTGCCCTCTACGTGTACAAGTGGATTATGGCTGGCCCCAACAAGTGGGCGTTCCTGAAATCATGAGAACTCGCCGCGGCATGGTCTACACTCACGGTCAAGTGATGCAGTTCGCCAAGCAGGGCTGGGCAAGGGGTCTGAAACCCAGCTCGTATGTGGTTGACACCCCTGACTATGGCATGGTCCAGGTGCATAACACCACTCCGATGCACATTGATGACCGTGTCGTCTACCACGTAGGTTGGGCTGACACAGTCACCTTTAACATGTTCGACTTCGACAGAGAGATCGCTTGTGCAGTGGAGATTGGGGATTACCGCGTAGCTGTGAGGCACACAATGATGAATCCTGCCAAACTAGACGCCATTCTGATACCTATGATGATCAGTCTCACTGATCACTTCATTCATTGGAGTGACGACAAGGAGATGAAGACACATGAAGAGCATCACCATCAAGCTAGACCCAGTGGCCGAGTCGTCGCTGACCCACCTGATGAGTATAAATGGATGGACCCAGTCCGACGCAGTACGGGAATCACTCAGCCTCGTATGGGACATAACCAAGATGCGCGAGTACGTGGCCAAGCCAGCAGTAAGGAAGAAGCAGAAGAGGCAGGCGACGGAGTTCGACAAGCGGTTGGTGGCGTCCTACCAAACTACATTCCGTAGCACCCGGCGCGTCTTCTGGCCCGCCGTACTGACCACCATCCGTGCGGCACAGGAGAAGGGAGTCACAGACGAGGAGCTTATGGGCATCGTGGAAGTAGCGCAGCTCGACCCTTGGGTGCAGATCCAGGTGAAGAACGGTGATACCCCCGCCTTGCAACAGCTCCTCACCGAGGCCATGATTGGTCGCCTTCTCCCCCTGCTTAGCCACCACGAGAGGCAGGTCGAGGTAGACCGGCAGCTCCGTCTGGATGGGACGCTGAAACCCAAGGCGTTCAACGACATCCGTGAGAGCTGCGACGTCGACATGCAGTCCGCTGCATACGACCTCATCCAGCAGGCCAAGACGGAGGAGGAGGTGCATGCCATCATCTCAGCCGCCTTGGATCACCAACTTGGAAAATACATCAAGAACATGGGAGCGCAGAGTGAATGAATACAGTAAGCGACAAGATGGCTCGGGCATGGGAGATGGCTCTGGTACGGCGGAAACTCGTCAGTGCGGGAGCGACGATGGACGAGATGATGAATATCCAGGGACGCCGAACAGACAGGCAGATGATTCTCTCGATGATACGGTGCGGGCGACAGTGGCCCCAGGCGGAACTCAGGTCGTACCGCTTGCGTGCAAAAGCTGCGGCCGCACATCACGCCTTACAGAAGTGAAGATGCCCGCCGTGATTATGACGAGTGAGGGCCCCGTCCTTGGGGTCATGATGGAGGTGCTGTGCAAACCCTGCACCGCGCTCTTCGAAATCGAGTTCGACTTCTTGACTTACCAAGCGGAGGTGAGCCATTGATTGAAACAGAGAAGGCGGTACTCGCCTGCATCCTAGATGACCCCCGTCTCATCCACGACGCGATGGGAGCGGGAGTTACCACGAAGCACTTCGGAGGTATAGCAAATGCCAAGATTTTTGAGTCGATGGTTGACATGGCCCGAGATGAAATTCCTTTGGATCTCATCACGCTGCGCGAGTTTCTGGATGGCCGAGGTCATCTGTCTGCTGTGGGAGACTATGGCTATCTCGCATCCCTCGACCTGGACCTCCCTGACTTACGCCACTTTGACAGTTATGTATCTAGCGTACGCGCTGCCGGTGTTCGAAGGCGTGTGGTGGCGGCGGGGAAGACCCTAACCAGAATCCCCGAGGGTACATTCACGACGGACCAGCTCATCGAGAAGCTGCACAAGCAGGTCAACGACGTCCTTGCAATGGCAGAGGGTACGATGCGTGTGACCACCGCCGAGTCAGCGATCAACGACCTGGTGGTGCAGCTGAAAGAGGGGTGGAACCCAGGTATCGAGACGCACTACACCAGCCTGGATGTTCAGCTGTCTGGCTTACGACCAGGTAATCTGTTCGTCATCGCGGCACGCCCCGGCATAGGTAAGACCACCCTAGCTATAAACATGGCACACATGCAGCTGGCTGTGGACGAGAAGACGGTGCTCTTTTTCTCGTTAGAGATGTCTTCCGAAGAGCTAGTGACGCGGATGCTCACAGCAGAGACCGCTATCCCCCAGCAGAAGATCAAGGTCGGTGCCCTGAGTGCTGATGAGTGGAGAGAGATCGAGGAGGCCCGAGAGAACATTGGTGAGTTCAAACTCTTCATCGAAGACTCTGGCGGCTTGACGCTCGACCAGCTCGCGTCCAAAGCGCGTGAGGTACACAACATTCACGGAGTGGATATAATCTACGTCGATTATCTACAACTGATGACCGGTGCTGGTCGAAGCAATCGTCAGGAGGACGTCGCGGAGATCAGTCGCGGGCTGAAAGTTCTGGCCAAGGAACTCAATATCCCCATCGTCGCTCTGTCCCAGCTCAACCGAGGTGTCGAGGGTCGTACCAACAAGAGACCCCGCCTCTCTGACCTGCGGGAGTCGGGCGCCATCGAACAAGACGCGGACGCAGTGGTCATGATTTATCGTCCAGGTGAGTATAAGGAAGTGGACAACACCAACGGCGCGACTACTCTGTTCATAGAGAAGAACAGGCACGGACCAACTGGGGCGATCTCCCTGGTGTGGATGCCGGAGACGCAGCAGTTCATGAACCCATGAAACATACAGACAATGAAAAAGCCCCCATGCCGGGGGCGATTGTTTCTCAGCTCAACGAGCTGGCGAGGGAGCGGATGAGGCTATTGAAACGAGTGAGCCAGATTGACGCAGCGGTGACTGCGATCTACAAGCTAGAAGCCAAAGAAGGCCGAGGCCCGTACGCCTAGCACTCCTCAGCAGTCTCCGCGCACACGCAGTTGATCCCGGTACCTGGCCCCATCCAGGCGTCTACGACGCAGGTGCCGTCGCAGCTCCCCAGGAGCTCGCAGCGTTTCACTGCCTCCGATGAGGGAACTCTGGGCTGGGTCGGTCCTCCCCAGTCGAACCTTGGGTCGTTCCTCCCCGCACCGCGTGCATGGCACGCCTTGATTGGTAGGGTGAGAACGGCGAGCAGCGCGAGCCAAACCAAGAACCATAAGAAAGCTAGTACTATTCCAACGAATCGTTCTCGCACTCGTTCCACTCCTCTCTGAACACTTCCTGTTCAGGTGCAGCCACATCCAGCTCCCACATCCGTTCCAACTCAGCCAGCTCGACGAGCTGCTGCGCTTCTTGCTCGGCTATCCAAAGAGCTGCGGCACCCGCGCACTCCACCAGCGTTTGTAGTTGATAGAGGTCGAGGTCCGGCGGCGTTGTCAGCACCGTGCGAAGACCAATCGGTGTTTTCTTGACGACGACCCAATATGCCACGGCCCCCCGTCGTTGGTTTGGTACGTTGGGCCCCCACGCGATGCTACGACCTGCCATTCCCTGCTGAATTCTACTCATGTTTTCTCCCTGAACCAGCGGGTCGCATAACGTTCCCGACCGGTATCATTGAATGAATGCTTATGCTTCTTGACAAACGCCAACCCGGACGTCTCCCCGCGTAAACGAGTAACGTGCCAGCCGCCAATCTCGGTTGGAAGAACTGCCTCCGCCCAGAGCATCTCACGCGGCCGGTCATCTATTTCTATGAGCTCCATCTTTTCTCCTTTCGTTACGAGCTCAGTATATCTTAGAGCTCGCGGCGGAGTCAACCTTACTTTTCACGGGGACGAAAACCGGGGAGGTAATATGTTCACCTTGTGAGGCGCCAACCCCGTACCCCTATTGGTTTTGAAGGTCCGAGTCTTGTGGACGTGTCATGACGTGTGTCAATACATCATGTAGCCTGACGACACCCGCTACGGAGGAGGGCCGGTTCTAGGCCAGACGACGTATTAGGACCAAGGGTGAGGCCGTCCGGCTACAAGTAACAATAAATGCGAGGGAGTAGATGGGGTGATGCAGTTTATTTAATTGTGCCGGGACAGGCCGTTCTCAGGGTGTTTTCGTCTTCTGGCCGGAAACATCCGAGCAGGTCGCTGAACTGGCAGGCGAGGATGTGGTAAAGGAGGCCGAATGGCGCTTTTGGGCGCCACATGACCGCAGGCGAGCAAGAGTTCCGGCAGTCGTCCGGGGTGAAACGTCTGTGGAACCCCGGGCAGGCGGTAACTCGCGAGCAAGCGGGGAAGAGGCGCCAGAAGCGCGGGAGGTGGCTACCAGCCGTGTAGCGCGCCCTGGCCAGCGTATACGCCTTCGACCGCAGGCGAGCGGTATATGTTAGCGAGCTAGGCGGGGAGAAGAGAGCTCTTATCGGGAGAGTGCAACGGACCGTGAAGAGCTCGCCAGAAGCGCTGTGTGTGGTGCAGGGGTGTTATATTGGGTCGAACAAAAAAACCCGGTACAGTCGAAACCATACCGGGTAGGAACTCAACCAAACATCGTGATGTACAGGAGATAACAAACCACAGTGATCTCGATTATAACCATAGCCACTGTCCACCACGACGCAGGTACGTGTGGAGTAGACTCCACTGCCATGTCGCCCCCTAAATCATATTGACGACCTCTCCGTATGGCGGGAAGTAACGGCCTCCCTTGGTGATTGGTCTGTCAAAGTTTAGCCAAATAACCGGATAGTCTGGCTCGGGCGCATAGTCGCGTGATTCCATGTCAGTGAAGTAGACGAGGCCAGAGACCTCCATCCCCTTGTCATCGATGTCTTGGAAGGCAGGAGCAAAGCTGGTGCCCCCGTAGCCCTTGACGTCGAAGTCTAACGGTAGGTCAGCGATGCTGATGCGTCTTTGCTCAGTGATCTCGGTATTGACAAAGTAGGTTTCGAATGAGAGGTTGGGATGCGTCTGTATGACGCCAGCGACTTCCTCCCACATTTTGTTCAGTTGGTCAATGGAGACTGATACACTGATATCGATGACGAGTGCCATCAGCTTTGGTGGCTTGTTCCCCGTCAGGGTGGGATAGTAAATGCCCTGAGGAACGTAACGCCTATTGGGCTTGGCCCATGAGTAATCGTCTTTTTCGACTACTGAACTTACGAAGTTGCGCAGCTGCATCTGCCAGTTGGCCGGTTTCTTTTGACCGCTTAGCACTTGCTGCACTCGCTCCGGGTTGGATCCCATGGCTTGCGCATGATACGCTGCCGTCGCTGCCATGTGTCGTGCCTTCTGCTCGGCTGCTTTTCGCTCAGCCTCGGACAGGTCACAAGGGGACATAAGGTCCCCATGCAACCAATCCACGCTTACATGTCTTACTCCTTGCCCACTCTCGGTGCCGCCCGTAGTACGGTCACCGAGCTTGTCCGGGTCCAGGTTACCGGCCGAGTCCAACTGGCTGCCGTCGTCGGGTCCATTGGGATTTCCACCCTTGTCGGCGTTAGACGAATCATCACCAGGTCGACGAGGACCGGTGGGTCCATGACCATCGGAGTTAGGTGCCTTTTTGGCACTGTCGTATAAATCTCGATAGATGTACTCGGGCGATTGGCCTGCATACTTGGACCAATCAGCCCCGCCCTTATCGGGATCATCGACGGGGAGAACGCCGCCTGACGGCATTCGGAATCCGCGCTCTGTGCTCAGGAGCTCGTTGATCGTGAGGTCGCACGCGATGTTCCACAGCGTGTGATGCTTCTTCGCCTGTGGAGTGACGCCCTTAGTAAGGACACCACCCTTGGCACCTCGGAAGTTATGCAAATGTGCGACGTGCATAACCTCATGGCACATTAGGAATCGCCATTCATGATCGGTGAGATCCGCACAGGTCTCGGGGTTGAAATACGTGTTGGTGCCATCCGTGCCCGCCTTCGGTACGTCGAATGTCCACTTCTGCGGCATGGACATCATGAATGAACCGTAGAAAGGATGGCGACTGACCAACCAGACCTTGGCTGCGTCGAAGTTGGCCTTGGTGTGAGGCATGGGTTCACAGTCACCAGCAGCCTTCATCTTGTCCCAGGTAGGCTTACGTTGGGCTGCGTCTGTGTCTTTCCATGCTACACCGATGGGTGTCTTAGGCATGGAAGGCCCCCATCTGACGCTTGATCTTGTCCAGGGTTGTCTTGGCGTGGTCTGCCGTGTCAGCCCTGAGCTGTGGATCGTCGCGCAGTTCTTGTGGATCGATGTTTCCGATCACCGCTGCCTCTTTGCCCAGTTGGTCCAGGGCGCAGTCCTCTCCGATGTTCATTTTGGACAGGATGGACGTGAAGTCCTTGATGTTCTTGGGCAGTGTGTCCCGGAAGACGTTGTCTGGGTCATTCAGGCGCTCCTGGGCGTGTGCCATGAGCCCACTCAGCTTCTCCCAGAGGTGAGAGGTGGCGTCGTTGGTGATCTCCACCTCCTTGGCTCGCCACGCAGCCTTCAATGCGTCGATCTCCTCTTGCTGACAGTCGACGCGGAAATCACCCTCGGAAGGGCATGGGGTGTACGATACAGAGGCGTAGAAGTGGTGTTTGATTCCACCGACAGGTGGGTAGAGAGTGGGGTCAAACATGGCGCCCAACGAGCCCTGTGCATCCTTGATGGCTTGTGCGTAGTTGTCTGGGTCTACAAAGACGTCTACTGCGTCGTCGAAGTCTTGCACGAGGTCAGCGATTTTCTTCGTGTACTCCTTGAAATGCGACCCAGGAAGCAGCTGACCACCCTTCCACTGCCAGGGCAGCGTGTTGGCGTAGTGGTAGGAGCGGAGCTCACGCAGCTTCTCCCCTATCACTCTCAGTTGCGTGTTGCCAGGCATGAGCTGCTTGGTGTATCGCCCAGCGCTCTTCTCGGTGCCCTTGCTCGCGGCGATCTCGGAGCTGACCTTGTCGTCATAGCTACGAGCCGACCACACCTTGATTTCGATGGTGGAGATCATGGCTTGATCTGATAGCATTATTCCTCCTTGGGCAGTCTCAGTTGCCCTTCGACTTCTTTCAGTGTGCGGTACTGATCTGTACCGATTTTGGGATACCGCTGTCCTCTGCGGTGGACGGGCGTGTTGCGGCGATAGACCAGCGGTTCTTCGTGCAGGTCTAGATCGCTAGGATGGCTTGATGGTCCAAGCACCATTTCGTCCATAGTGGCTCCCTCATTTTTGATGGGTTGCGCGTGGACCACACCTCAGTCCAGAGCACGATGTACTCTGAGGGGAGACGTTCGATGTAGGCCATGACGTTGGTCAGGGCGGCCGTGTTCTGGCCTCTAACTGCCAGTGCCCCCGCGACTGCATAGGCTGCCATGTTCTCGGTGGGCACTATTGCATTCCGACCATCTAGCTCGATTTCATCGAGGTCTGGCAGGGTGTGGAGGATGTTGCAGAAGGCGCCAAACTCGACTGCACAGTGCTCACCTACGGCGCCAGAGAGGACTGTGGTCAGGATCTCGGGCTCTACATTGATGTGCATGAGCTCGTTGACCGACTCCCACGCACGAGGCGTAGGCGACTGTTCGAAGTCTTTGCTGGCTTCGAACGCATTGAGCGAGTTCGGCCGGTAGTGCAGGTAGGCCACGATCAGTGGGTCAATGCCGTGTGAGCACGCCCACTTTGTCCAGCTGTCTAAGCTGGTGTCGATTGGGATGATGGTGACGAAGCGACTCTTCAACGGGTCTGTCATCCCCACCACGCCTGCGTTGTGCTCCCGACCGTTACTGCATGCTACGATGCTGACGTTGTCAGGGATCATCATGCCGTTCAGGTTTCGATTGCGGTGGTGAACGAACTGCATGATGGCGTTCTGCACTGCGATGACTGCCTGCCCCAGGTCGTCTATGACCCATAGGGCTGGCTCGGTCTCTGCCATGATGTCCCGAATCATGCCGAGTGGAAAGAAGTCAGCTTTGCCATTCTGAAAGAAGGCGAACCCCTTGTAGTCCACCGGGTCATCGATGGCTGGTTGAGACAGGTATAGCTTGCGCCCAGTGAGGTTGGCGACCTCTTTCGCTGCGTCTGTCTTACCGCAGCCTGGGGGTCCTACCATCAGGTAGGGGCGATTGACTTGCACCATCTCGCATCCTAGCTTGATGGCTTGGTTGGGTGAGAGTCCCATTGCTCCTCCTCTTGCATGTGTAGCAGTCCTCTGGCCATGTTCAGGTAGCGAATGAGCTCATTGAGCTCCCCCATCTTCCATTCCCTGGCCTGTGATACCCCAATGAACAGCGAGGAGGGCACCTCATCATGCCCTCCACCCTCTTCCTTGGCGAAAGTAAGACGTAAGCCGTTGATCGTCTTACGCCATGGTGGTTGCTGTGACCTCACTTAGCACTCTTCCTCGAAGGCTGCCCGCGACCCAGAAGTAGATTGCTTCTTCGCCGTACGTGATTGTGGCGACAAGCGCTTCTTTGCCGCCCTTTTTCTTGTAGATGCGGAGGACTTCGCCCTCCTTGTTGACGACGTCTTTGTACGGCTTGCTTGCTCCCGGTCGCATGTTGACTGTGCGGAAGCGGCATTTGCCATGACCTTGTTCCATAACTCCTCCGAGACCTGCATGATTGGGTCGAGTTGATATGCCATCTCGATACCGTTGACGGCGATCCCCAGGATGGTGCGGTACGAGGGGTCTCCATACTCTTGCTTCAATGTCATCAGGTACCGTCTGATGTCTTTGGCTACACGCTGCTCGGTGACCTGTGGCTCTGTGAGGATGTCAACCACTGAACACCCCCAGGTACCGCAAGAGCATACCGAGGAGAAAGCCGGCGAGTATTACAACCAGGATGGTCAGCCCGGCAGGGCTGAACGCTTCGTCTAGTTCATCGTCCCGTCGTTCGGCCTGCGAATGAGGGCATGTGCGATTTGCTTCCTCAGATCGGCCTCCCACGAAGGCTGCGTCGTGTCGACTTTCAGTTCGACGTTTGGTTTCGAAGTACTCGGGGGCGTTGAAAGCTCTACTCCCTTTCCGCTTTTCGTCCATCTTGCCAGTGCCCTTTCTGACCACCAGGGTCCTATTGCTGGGCGTGC
>Ga0255055_10002187_pt1 | contig 13929 bp, 11 predicted proteins | sample JV7_2_27_MG_FD_188633 | JGI IMG/M metagenome (GOLD analysis project Ga0255055, IMG submission 188633) | Seawater microbial communities from Jervis Inlet, British Columbia, Canada - JV7_2_27 | ecosystem: Environmental > Aquatic > Marine > Inlet | place: Canada: British Columbia | collected...
GACAGCACCGAACGGGTAGCAGAATGGCGCAGTTTGTCAATCATGTCATTGATGGATGAATCCTTTTGGATATAGGTGTCCGTGGAAGGGATATAGGCCTCGGGTTGATAATAATCATAGTAGCTTACGAAATATTCGACTGCATTTTCGGGGAATAACTGCCTAAATTCGTTATAAAGTTGAGCCGCCAGGGTTTTATTGGGCGCCAGCACCAGCGTTGGCTTATGGATGCGGGCAATAACATGGGCCATTGTAAATGTTTTACCCGAACCGGTAACCCCCAATAACACGTTGTGTCGATGTCCATTGCGTATATTTCGGCTGAGCGCCTCGATGGCCTGGGGCTGGTCGCCGGTTGGCTCAAAATTGGAAACGAGTTTAAACGAGGTCATAGCGTCCCGGAATTGCTGCAGCATATTGAAAACATAGACTCTTTAACGAACCCTGCACTCAACAATTGGAATGATGGAAGGATGGAATAGTGGAATATTGGGTTTTTATTGAATTGCATCGTAAAATTCTTGATAGCTAAGATAAACCATTCATGGATCCAAAAAATATCAACTGAATTATGCGTTTTTTACCATTATTCCATCATTCCAGTATTCCATTATTCCAGGTAATCTGTACAAGTGCAGCGAACTAATTAAAGTTAATCAGCTTACGGGTACTGGCAATCATCATCGCCTTATTTTATTCGATCAGGGCAACACACATCGCACCAATCCCCTGCCCTTTTCCGATCATACCCAAACCTTCGGTGGTCGTTGCTTTGATATTGACTCCATTCGGAGCGATATTCATTTCTTTTGCAAGGGTGTTTTGCATTTCGTGTCGATACGATGCTAATTTCGGTGCTTCGGCAAATATGACTGAATCAAGGTTAATGATGTGATTCTGTTTTTCAGCCAGCATGTGACAGATTCTGGATAGCAGCTTTAGACTGGATATATCTTTAAATTGCGGATCCGTATCCGGAAAATGGTGTCCGATATCGCCCAAACCGGTCGCTCCCAAAAGTGCATCACATATCGCATGCACCAGCACATCCGCATCTGAATGACCCAGCAAGCCTTTCTCATATGCAATAGACACACCGCCTAATATCAGCGGGCGCCCCTTCACCAATCGATGAACGTCATATCCGATTCCAACTCGCATATTTGTTTCCTTCCGATGGTAATTGAAATAATCAATTAAAAATTAAACACTTATATGAATACCACAAACCGCTTCGTAAAGAAACTCGAATTAGAATTTATTCTTCTTGACCTATCTATTTTTCCGAGTTTATCTTTTTGCATTCTCATGTTAGTCTTTTCGTGTCGGGAAAATAATGTATTAAAATATTTGAATGATTTAATAGATGCAGGGCTTCGGAGATCGAAAATGAGTGTAAATGAATTAATAGGTGCCATCCGAAAAAAAACTAAAACCGCCCTAAACGAGGCCGAAGCCAAGGCGCTTCTTAAAGAATTTGGTGTGCCTGTTGTGCCGGAAAGGGTGGTAGCGAATTATAACGAGGCTATTTCCGTGGCCAAGAAACTGGGCTATCCGGTGGTGATTAAGGGGTTGGGTTCCGCACTGGCCCACAAAACGGAACGCGGATTGGTACATTTAAATCTTAGCAATTCGCAGGATATTCAAAATGCGGTAAACGCAATCATCACAGCGGCCGGAGATGATCTGGATGGCCTTCTGATTCAGTCGCAAATTCAGGGAAAAAGAGAACTGGTGGCAGGACTGTTTCGCGACCCTCAGTTTGGACCCGTCATCATGTTTGGCCTTGGAGGCGTTTTCACCGAAGCTTTAGCAGATGTTACCTTTCGATTGGCGCCTATCACGGAAAGCGATGCTGCGGATATGCTGACGGAAATAAGGGCAACGACATTGTTGGGGAAATATCGGGGGGAAGCCGCCATTAGTCGCAAACAAATCATTCAAACACTCAGCGGGCTTTCACGCATCGGAGTTGAGCTTCCGCAAATAGCCGAGATCGATATCAACCCTCTCTTGGCTTCACCGGATGGTCGTCTCCGGGCAGTGGACGCATTGGTGGTTCCCGGAGAAGCAGATGCCGTTCAGCAGTTGCCGCCCCCCGTTGCCCCGGATGCCATTGGTGCCATATTTTATCCGAAATCCATCGCATTTATTGGTGCTTCGGGGGAGATGGGTAAATGGGGCCATATGCTCATGTCGAATACCATCAGCGGCGGGTACGAAGGAAACATATTTCTGGTCAATCCGAAAGCAAACACCATTGCCGGGCGCAAAACCTATCCAACGGTCTGCGATATCCCTGAACCGGTTGACCTGGCGGTGGTGACCATTCCGGCAGCCGGCGTTCCGGACCTGATTCCCCAGCTGAAAGAAAAAAGCATCGCCAATATGCTCCTGATTACCTCCGGCTTTGGCGAAACGGGCGAAGAAGGTAAGAAATTGGAGACCAAACTGGTGCAGGCCGCCCGCGAAGCGGGTATTTTAATCCTGGGCCCCAATACCATGGGCATCTGCAATCCGCATATCAATTTCTACTGTACCGGTTTTTCGGCCAAACCCCAAGCAGGATCAACCACTATGATTTCGCAATCCGGCAACATGGGCGTTCAGCTGCTGGCATTTGCTGAACAACAGGGTATTGGAATTCGAGGCTTTTGCGGGTCCGGTAATGAAGCCATGATGTGTATCGAAGACTATCTGGACGGGCTTGAAGTCGATAGCTTAACCCGTACGGTCATGTTATATGTGGAAAGTGTTAAAAACGGACGACGATTTTTTGAAAGTGCACGGCGCGTTGGCAAAAAGAAACCGATCGTGCTTTTAAAGGGCGGTCAAAGTCAGGCGGGCAATCGGGCAGCCTCCAGCCACACAGGTGCCCTAACCTCTGATATCCGCGTATTTGATGCCGTCTGCCACCAGGCAGGCATCGTTAAAGTTGACCAACCAATGGCGTTGCTGGATTTAGGTGCCGCATTTTCATCCCTGCCCTTGCCAAAAGGAAACCGTGCGGCCATTATGACCCTGGGCGGCGGCTGGGGCGTCGTAACGGCCGATTTATGTGCACAATTTGGCCTCGACGTTCCGGAACTGTCAAAGAAAATTATAAAAGACATTGATAAAATCCTACCGCCTTACTGGAGTCGTTCCAATCCTATTGATCTGGTTGGCGAACGTGATCCCGCAATACCCAGAACCGTACTGGAATTGTTATTAAGATGGGATGGTTGTGATGCCATCATCAATTTAGGAATTGTGGGACGCCAGATGGCAGCAAAAAACCTGGGAGAATCGGTTTTAAAGGCAGATTCTACCTATTCACCTGAATTCATAAAACAAATTCACGACGGTCTTAAAAAATTCGAAAAAGATTATATCGCCCAAATTATTCACTTGATGGAACAATATAACAAACCGGTATACGGGGTCAGTATGTTACCCGACGAAAAACATCAGACCGTATATCCGATAAAAAAACATACATTTAAAGGCGTATTTTTTCCAACCCCCGAGCGAGCTGTTCGTGCTTTTGCGAAAATGATTCAATATCAAAATTTCTTAAGCCGTAGCTGTTGAAAGTGCCTAAACTAAAAGTGCCTAAAATGCCTAAAGTGAGCTAAAGTGCCTAAAATTATGGTGTCGCTTCGCTCTATCTTTATTTTAAAAAAGACAGAATTCATTAACTTTAGTCACTTTAGATCACTTGTAACTTTAGTTCACTTTTATCAAGCATGGATTTAACAAAGTGAATTATCACTTGTAAGGCACGTTAATTCTATGTTATGTGAACGCTTCTTTTTAGATTTCGAGGGACCCATCATAATTTGAACATTAAACACTACCGTTAAGCTGGAATAAAATAAATGGCAAAAAACTTAAATTATCAATTCGACTTCGAAATTGGCTATCTGGTCAAGAGCCCCTGTTTGCAATGTCACCACAGGCAGGCGTTTCCACAATGTGTGGACACCTGCAACTTGCTGGATCAAATTCATGCTGTCCTGGCGGAAGCCGTATCCTGCACCAGACGGGCTTAATCTTTTGTCGGGCCATGACCATCAACGCTTCCAGTTTCACCCGGCTTTATCCTTGACAGTCGACAACCAATAAAATACGTTTTACTTTTATAGTAGTTGTCAAAAAAACGTTCCGGTATTCAAACGTTTTATTCTACAAGCGTACATTCGCTTATGCCGCCATTCCGTATTTGGGTGTTTTTAAACCGGGTGCTTTGCACCCGGTTACACCCACACCGGTTAAGGCACTGCCGTGCCTTTGTATTTTCCCGCCTATGGCGGAAAAATACAAGCCACCCGCTTTGCGTGTGGTCGGTGACCCGGAACATTATTAAGGAAAGCGTTAAAATCATTGAGTTAAATTGGGTGATTAAATAGTATGTCTGTTATCGTGATATCAAAAGGCTCTTACAGCCACGGCAACGAAGTTGCAGCCAAGGTAGCGCAGAGGCTGGACCTCAAGTGTATCTCCCGTGATCTCCTCATTGGCACTTCAAAAAAATTCAATATCGCAGAACTAAGACTCATTCGTGCAATTGAAGATGCCCCTTCTTTTTTGGATAAGTACACTTTTGGACGCGAAAAATACATTAAGTATATCAAAGCGGCCATTTTGAACGAGTTAGCAAAAGGTAAGGTTATTTACCATGGTTTTGCCGGACACTTTCTCGTTCGTGATATTTCGCATGTGCTTAAAGTTAGAATCATCGCTGATATGGAAGAGCGGATCGCATATATGATGAAACGGGAAAACGTATCAAAGGACGATGCCGTCAAGTTGGTGAAAAAAGTCGATGAAGAGAGAACGAAGTGGAGTTTGAAACTATATGGAATGGATAATTGGGATTCCCGGTTGTATGATCTAGTCATTAACATCGGAAAAGTTACTCTAGACCATGCGGTGGATCTGGTTTGTCAAACAGTGCAATTAAAAGCTTTTCAGCCCACCGCTGAATCCCAAAAACAGATCGAGAAAAAAGCCAGAGAAGCGCTGTTGGAAGCTGAAGATGTAAATAATATATCTCCTTTTTTCGAGCCGATGCGATCTGATCTTCCGAGCAAAAACCGTAAAATTTAAAATACTTAACGTATGAAATAGATGACATATATAGTATCGCGCAAAATCTAACTGTGCGGGCAAGACACCACCATTCTGTTAGGGAGCTACCAAAGGCCTATACCATAAACATTATACTCTGTTTTGGTTTCAAGATGTTTCTCGATATTTTGATTTAGCTCGATACGACCCGGGTCCCTAAGCCATTTCTGCCAATACTCTAACGCTGTCCACCTGCCTATTACCAGGCATTCCTCCGGGCGATCTAAGTTAAAAAACGTTTCGCCTGAAATGTATCCCTGCTGTCGGACTGCAAGCGCTCTTAATTCTATTATGTCAGGCAAAAGTATCTTTGCATTGATCCCTTTTTTTGTGACTCGCTTTACTAAAACTCCAATTGCCATCTCCCCCTCCTTTCTGCAGCTTGTGTGCATTGTTATTTTTGGTGCAGCGAATTTACTTTTATAGAGATAATGTCTTCTGACATCTGTTTCCCGACGCCCCACAATGCATCGCGCAGACCTGATGTCCGCTCAATTTTTCGCGCAATGGCATTACGGATGATTGCACGATTTCCCCAGATGCGAATTTTTTTGCGCGCGCGGGTCAGCGCGGTATAGATCAGTTCACGGGTTAGGATCGAAAAATCTTTGCCCGGCAGTATGAAAAGCACTTCATCAAATTCGGAACCCTGGCTTTTGTGAACCGTCATGGCATAGACCGTTTCATGTTCCGGGAGTTGATGGGTCTGGAAGCGGCGAACGCCTCCGGTATCTTTCGGGAAATAAACAAACAGCTCCTTCTCGCCGGCTTCAGCGTCCGGCATGGTAATACCGATATCGCCGTTGAATAATCCAAGTGGGTAATTGTTACGGGTAATTAATACCGGCCGACCGGCATACCATGGATTTCCGGGAATGCGATCCAACTGTATCAGATTCTGCCGGCTCAATACCTGTTCCGCCAGTTTATTGATGGCTTGAACCCCCAGCGGACCGATATTTAAAGCGCACAATATTTTAAAGCACCGCAGTCGCTGCAGCGCTTCTGTCGGGTCCCTGGTTTTAAGATAGGATTGATAGCCCGATACGATCTGCTGCGATAAGGTCTCAATCAGATCTTGGTTGGCTTTCAATTGCTGCCAGTCGAGGGATTTTTCACCGGAATCTTCGAGAATGGCAAATGCCATATCAGCGTCGGCGCGGTTGACTGCACGACTTATTCCGCCAATGCCGCTGTTGACGTCAAACCGATAGCTTTTTTGTAATACGACGATGGAGTCCTGCAGTCCGGATCCCCCACCAGAAGCTGGAACTATTTGGTCCGGATCTTCTCCGGTTAATTCTTTGATGCGATCCATAAAGGAAGCCGAAAATCCGTGCATCACCTCCCGGTCGCAGATATCGCCCAGGACCGAACCTGCCTCGACTGAAGCCAGTTGATCCTTGTCACCGATTAAAATCAGCCGCGCATTTTCGGGGACTGCCTCCAATAGTTTGGCCATCAAGGCCAGATCGACCATAGACGCTTCGTCGACCACAACCACATCCGCCATCAGGGGATTATCCGCATCATGGCGGAAATACGGGGAACCCTTTATGGGTTTGAGCATCCGGTGAATGGTAAATACGTCTGGAGGAATCATGGCTTTAACTGCATCATCGCAATTCATGCGGCCTTTGGCGTGTTCGAGGGATTCTTTTAATCTGGCAGCGGCTTTTCCGGTAGGCGCCGCCAGATAAATTTGAAGCATCTGTTCGGGCACCTGTTCCAATAAAAGCGCCAAAACCTGGGTGACCGTAAATGTTTTTCCAGTGCCCGGCCCGCCGGTGATAACACTGAAATGCCTTAAGCTGGCGACTACCGCTGCAATTTTTTGCCAGCTAACTCCCGGTCGTTTGGTTTTTGGAAACAGCCGATCCAGACTATTCTTTAGTCGCTCTAAATCCAGGTCCGCAATATTTTTACAAATTCTTTTTTTAATGGATTTTGAAAGCGAATTTTCATAATTCCAGTATCGATACAGATAGAATCGATTTTTAGCATCCAGGATCAGGGGGCATTTTTCTCCGGGTCGGCCAACGGCCGGATGGGTTTTTAGTTTTTCCAACCAGACATCAAGTTTGGGGCATTCGATCGGCTCCCGGTTCTCAGGTGTGCCGCTGAGCAGATTTGCGGAGGTCGTTTCCAGGTTAAGGCAGATATTACCGCCGGCGGTGGTATGGCTAACTAGGGCAGCCGCTAAAAATATATCCGGATCGTTATCCGGCGAAAAGCCATTGATAAAATTCGCAAAATGAATATCGATCTCAGACAGCAAACCCTTCTTAAGGAGACTTTTTATCGTATTTCTTTTAAGCATTTTAATTTGAAAATATTATCCATACAAATATTATTAATAATCGGATCTATAACCCAAAATAAGGTAATCCATGGTGGGGGCTTTCGATTTCAATTATTTTCGGAGTATTGGAGTACTGGAGTGGTGGAGTAATGGCTAAAGGATTGATGTCTTTTTTTTCAAAACTCCAATACTCCATCGCTCCAGTACTCCAGTACCCATGGCATTGGATTACGGCAAAACCTATTATCTCTGACCTAGCCCAAAAAACCATGTTTTTCTTGTTAGAATAAATGGTTAATTGTTAATTCTTTATGTATAACTTAAACTTTAGAAAAGTTCGGAATCAAAGCTTTTCCCAGTGCATTGACAAGTGCCGGTTTCGGAAGGTCATGGAAAATTCCAAATTCCGGATCGCGGCGGCTGTCGATGCCCCTGATAAATATATAGAAAACCCCGCCAAAATCGGATTCATATCGAAAACCGGAATTACGCAGCCGCAAATACTGAGACAGTGCCAGGACATATAGATGGTACTGCAGTATATAGTAATTTTCCTGCATCGTGAGATGAAGGGCGTCTTGACGATAGTCATCGATCGTCGGGCCGAGATAGTTGGATTTCCAATCCACCAGATAAAATCGATCCTGATGTTGGAAGACCAGATCCATATAACCTTTCATGAAACCGGCGGCGGGATTGAAAACTAGTTTTTCCAGTCTGCCGGGGAAATCTCCTTTAGCATTCATGCGGCCGTGTTGCCTGAACATAGATCGCAGGGTTTGAGGGGTAATCGCATTCAAAGGAAAGTAAAATTCCATCTCGTTGATGCGCTGTTTGAAAGCAATTGAAGATAGCGTTAGATCCGGTTTAGTTGATAGCAAGGGTACATTCAGAACATCTGAAATCGTCTCAGAAACAATAGGCTGCCAGGTTCTGTCAAAACCATAGGCCTGGAGTGAGTTTTGAACCGGTTTGCCTAAAGCGCGAGCTGAACAGGTGGTGTAGTCCAGATGCTCAAACAGATCATGAAAAAAATTCCCGGCACGGGATCCTTTTGGAAATGCGAAAATATCGGTACCCTCACCGGGTTCCCGGGGAGCAATCCATTCTGCGGGAGTATCTGCCAGGTACCTGAAAAGGTCTGCAGACGCATCGCGGTCTGGAAGATCAATGTCGGAAATTCTCCTTGAAACCAGCGACGAATAGCTTGAAACCTTCCAGGTGCGGTCAATTTTGCCTTCAAATTTTCGACAGACCAATGGTTCAGCGGTCTGCGGTTGTTCAAAAAAGTTGCGGTCCGAAGGCTCGGGCCATGCAACCAGTTCAATACTCCCCTGTGATTTTTTAACCAATCGATTTAAATCATCCATACGGTCTGCGTCTGATTTTGCGCCAACATGCCGCTTCAACTCAGCAACAAAATCTTCGGCCCGGTAATCGATCCGGGGACGATCGGAAGGATGCAACAGGTACGCAAGGGCCGAAGATTCGGCCGTGTTGATTCGCCCCCATACGAGGTAGCAGACGGATTTTGCACGGGTTAGCGCGACATATAACAGCCGGATATTTTCAGCCAGCAGTTCATTCTGGGCCAGCAGGACATTTAAATCGCGCGCATCCGAACCTAAATCCAGAGTCAGGCTCAGGTCGTCATCTGTTTGATGAAAAATAAATTCACGGTCTCTTACAAATGAGTCCTCCCATCCATAAGGGCAGAACACCACAGGATATTCGAGTCCTTTACTCTTATGAATGGTCACAATTTTTACAGCGCTTGCATCACTTTCCAATCGAAGCTGATGTTCTTCAAGGCGTGGAGATTGAGGATCGCGCTGCTCCGCCAGCCACTTTAAAAGGCCGCTAATACCTAAATTTCGATATACGGATTCTTGATGAATGATCTCAGCCAGATGCAGCACGTTGGTTAAGCGTCGTTCACCATCCGGAAAAGATATAAGGCGTTTTCTGATCTTTTCGCGGGTCAAAACCATTCGGAACATGCGCATAAATCCGAATCGTTGCCACACCTGAAAATATTCTCGAATTGCAGCCAGCCGATTTTCCCACTGCCGGGTGTCGAGCTGGGCAGATAGAAGATCTTCACCCTTAGCGCCCATCATATCCGTTACCAGAGCTGCTTTGAGAAGCTCCAGGTTATCCGGCTCTGAAATACTGAGTAAAATTCTTTCAACCTCAATGGCTTCATGGGAATCAAAGATGTTGCCGGTACTGTAAAGCACCGATGGAAGACCTTTGGCGGATATGCGCTCTTTTACAAGCTGAGCCTGGCGATTGGTTCGAACCAGTACAGCTATATCACCGGGGAGCCAGGGCTCGGATTCTGCAGTCACAATTCGGCAGATCTCTTCAGCTACCGCCCCGGCGATCAGACTGACTGCCTCGGTTTTACCGATGGGTTTATCCTGATCCGAATGCACCCTGGAATCCAAATACCATATCCTCAAAGGCGTCTTGATTTCTTGCGAGGCGATTGAACCTTTATGGCCCGGCCTGGCTTTTTCAAAGGGGATGTCTTCAAAAAGAAAGGGGTTTTTTATATTTGAAAAAATAGTATTAACGGCGCTGATCAGAAGCGGTTCGGATCGCCAGTTTTCAGTGAGGGTAAACTTGGCCCGGGCATGGCGGGCGGTCTGTATGTAAGAAAAGATGTCGGCCCCACGGAAGCTGTAAATTGCCTGTTTGGGATCACCGATCATAAACAACAGGCTGCCCTTGGCGGCAAAGAGCCGCGCGAAGATTTCATATTGAACACTGTCGGTATCCTGAAATTCGTCCACCAGAGCGGCTTTGTATCTTTGACGAATGGCTTCTGCGAGGGGGTTTCCCTTTTGCGCCGCCAGGGCCTGCTTTACAAGAACGAGCAGGTCATCGAAAAATTGAATGTTTTTTTGCGACTTTCGCTCCCTTAACTCCGACGCGGCATAAGCAAACAGCCGGCTTTTCAGGTAAACAAAGTAGATTTCCAATTCGGCTTCCAACGCGACTGCATGGCGATATACCTCATCACAGGTCACAAAAAATTCATGCGAGGGCGCTGACTGGTTTTTTCGGACTGCCCGGCCTATTTTTTGGGCTGTAAAATTTTCAAAACCTTTAAACAGCGGAAAGCCCGTACTGTTCGGTGCCGCATATTTCTGCATGGCAGCGACCATGGATTGTATTTTAATATCCCTTTTTGTCATACCGGCGGCATTTTCAGCGGGTTTCAGGCTGCCGTATTGGATGCCGCTCAAGGCCGGGTCTTGCAGGGCTTGTACGACAGCGTCACGCCCTTGGGGCCATTGATCTTTTAGATCTTGAAAGGCTTGATGGAAAGCAGGCATGCTATTTAATGGCGGTTTATCGATCTGTGGGACAATTTTCATTTCGGCAACTCTCATTTTACGCATCAGCTGCCAAAAATAGCCGGGTCCTTTGATTTTTTTTGTAAAAAAGCTGATGAACTCCAGGGGGGCATTATAAAAATTTTTGCGCCAGTAATCTTCGACGACTTCCCGGATCAATTCGGTCTGATCGGAAATAAGCTCTGTATCAAACAAATTTCCGGTTTCAAATGCATGTTCAAAAAGGATTCGGGCACAGAATCCGTGAATGGTAAAGATGGATGCTTTGTCAAATTCAACCAGAGCAGCATGGATCAAATCAATAGCTGCCCCATGATCCGTTTGGGATTTCAGGAGATCGATCAGCAGATTGTCCCTGCTGGTTCCTGTGCTAAAGGCTTTTTCGGCTTGCCGCAGTTTGGTCCGAATCCGATCTCTCAGCTCTTCAGTGGCCGCTATGGTAAAGGTTACCACCAGGATCTGATCAACCCGGAACTGCTTTTCCAGAATCAGCCTTAAAAACAATCCCTCGATGGTGTAGGTTTTGCCGGTACCGGCACTGGCTTCAATCAAATTGATGCCTTCAAGGGGAGTATGAATTAGATCGAGAGGTTTCAAGTCAGTTATACCTTTAGTTTCTAAAAAGCAACGTTGGTTGCCTTTCAGTTACAGGGAGTGTTGGAGTATTGGAGTGATGGAGTATTGTAAAAAGAGAAAAGACGAAAAGCCTAGATTTTCAGATATCATTACTCCAATACTCCTCTACTCCATTACTCCAAAAATATAACGGATGATAAAGCCTTAAACAGATGTAGATAAAAACATTACATTTAGAATTTATTATTTAGGCGATAAATGAATGCCAACACCTCCGCCACGGCACGATACAGCTCCGCGGGAATTTCAGTTTCCAGATCGAGCGCTTCCAGCACCTGCACCAAATTTTTATCTTCATGCAGGGGAACATTATGAGCCCGGGCGGCTTCAATAATTTTATCGGCAACAAAGCCCCGGCCTTTGGCTGTGATTCTGGGTGCCGCGTCTTTCTCCTTGTCGTATTTAAGCGCCACGGCTTTGGATTTCTTTTTCATCATTAAATCCTTAGATCGATTTGTTTATCACTGCCAATATCTGAATCTTCGCGCTGGAAATCCTGAATTTTTTTTGCCGATACAACTGTTTTTAAAATTAAATAATCAAAGAAAGGGGCTAAGCGATCATTGATCTCGCCCAGGTGTTCTTCAAATTTTATCCTGTGGTTGTTGTCATTAACAAAAAAGGTAATCGATAATTCCTTTTTTATCAGAAAAAAATCCGCACGTACTTCTCCGATCTTGTCCATATCCAATAACAAAGAAATCTTGAAGCCGGTTTTTGATCCATTTTTGTTCTTCTTGGGGTAATAGAATTTTAATTTTGCTTTTTGCTGATCTTCTTTTATGGGTAGCGTAAAAGAAAAAACATGGTATGGATCCGGCAATTCGAGCTTACGGGCTGCCCGGGTTTGTTGATTGAATATATCAGCCAGCAGCATATCAATGCTGCCCTTAAAGTTGGACAGGTTGCGGGTATTGAGAAATTTAGAAGCTGGATCCTGAGTTTCCAAATATTCTTTGAGCATGAAAAGGATCGGTTTTAAATCTTTTGCCAGAATCATTTTTATCTGCGGAGACCGAATCAGTTCTTTGGCTAAATCCCCCTCAGAGCGCTCAACGAATTTATTGATGATGCCGGCAAGATTTTTTTCAAATAAAAAACCCGCATTTTCGACATATGATTTGAGCAAAGGAAGCAACTTTGTCGCGGTTTTGCTTAAATCAAGGGATTCAAAATGCGTATCCAGAGTCGCCAGCGCCCGATGGATATGCTCCGGAGGCAGTTGGCGGTCCGGCAGGCTTAAAATCTGGCGTGCAGCCTGCTTGATGTCAGTCTGAATTTTGTTAAATATGTCAAAGGAAAGAATTTCTAAACGACCCAACACATTTTTGCGTCCGGCAAGGTCTTTGGAATCAGGATCTACCACTTGAAGCCGAAGTTGTCCGTCGGTGTCGCTGACTTTTACAAGCAATTCGGCACCCGCTTTAACCGGAAATTTGACTTCGGCTAAAGCACGCAATTTTCCGAGATCGACCAAAGCGCGATTGTTGTCCTGGACTTCGATAATTTTTACGTTAAAGATATCCCCGGGCTTAACAATCTCCTGGAACCATGCGGTTCGGTTGAGCTGCGGGTCAAAAATCGCTTGTAAAAGAGAAGAGATATCCATGTGTCGATTCAACTATTGGTTAAAGGGATTTCAACGTACTTTTGAATCTATTCATCCGGTAACGGTTTATTTTGTTTTAAAATTCGAATATCGAAACTCGCCTGATTTTATAAAATTGGTCGAAACAATTTCGAATATCAAATTTACAAAATTCAAAACTTGTTTTGAACATTCGAATTTATGATTTTGAATTTGTTTCGAATTTCGGATTTAGATATTCGGATTTTATAAATTCCGCTAACACCTTAGAGATCAGAAACAGAATATATTATTCGCAGAACTTATTCTTCCTCTTCTGTATAATAAACTCCTGGAATCCAGCTTTTACGGATTTTAGAGGTTTTATCCGGGTCTCCTTCGGCTTCGTCAAGGAACTTAAAATTATTCCATCCGACTCGAATCATATCATTGTGTTGTAATTTATGGCGTGTAATCTTCTGATCGTTTACAAACGTACTATTGGTGCTGTTTAAATCTTTGATGTAATATTCCGGCGTGCCATCGGATTTCGGATTGTCTTTTGCCTCGATGACCGCATGGGCGCTGCTGACCACAGCGTTATCGATAAAAATATCACTGTCCGGATCACGGCCGATTCGCAGTATGGCTTTGTCGTCTAGTTTAAATTTATTAATCACCACACCCTCGTGCAGCTGAACCACCATTGCCATAATTATCTCCTTTTGTTTTTAGATTTCGATTTCGGTGCAATTTTCCAATAACGGTTTGAATACTGTTTTGGCAATTTCCTGAAACGATGCGTCAAAGGGATCGACCATTTTAAAGCAGATATCAAAGTAAGGATCATCTGATTCCCCTCTGGCAAAGTCCGTGCTTAACCATTTTTTTTGTGCCATTTTAAGGGCTGATGTTTTCGATTTTCCTTTCAGCTGTTCCTGTTTAAC
>Ga0255055_10002188_pt1 | contig 13923 bp, 11 predicted proteins | sample JV7_2_27_MG_FD_188633 | JGI IMG/M metagenome (GOLD analysis project Ga0255055, IMG submission 188633) | Seawater microbial communities from Jervis Inlet, British Columbia, Canada - JV7_2_27 | ecosystem: Environmental > Aquatic > Marine > Inlet | place: Canada: British Columbia | collected...
ATTCTTTTCATTTTCAACCTTGCCTTTTTTGGCTATGCCGATCAAGAAGACAAAAAAGAAGACGCTAAGAATCAGACAAAAGAAGAGCAACTTTTAAAGACTAAAGCAGAGACAAGGAAATGGGAAGTCTCCATCTCAGCCTATCTAGATATAGAGAGATATCGGTATTATGACCAACCTTATAGGCAAACAACGATAAGCATCCCATTGAGAATTGGCTATTTCCTTACTAAAACCTTTGAAATAGAACCTGAAATTAATTGTATTTCTACGAGCAGTGAATATTACCACGAATCAAGAGTTTTTTTTCTAGCCAATTTAGCGATGAATTTTAACTCTTCCTCACGTCTCATGCCCTTTATCCTTGGGGGAGCAGGAGTAAAATACTTTAGTTGGAGTTATAAATCTGGGTTGCCGCAAGGCCCTTATAGTGAAACGAAATTAGCATTCAATGCAGGTGCTGGGCTTAAGTGGTTTGCTGCTAAAAGGTTTGCCTTCCGAATCGAGTATCGCTTTTTTTATTACAACGAAAATGATATTGATGTTACACACCATAAAGCGTTCGTAGGAGTTTCGATATTTTTCTAATAAATAACTTGGGATAAACTTTTAGACTGCTTTTATTTGCTAATATTTGATGTTCTTGACGTCCCTTTGTTGTGCAAGATAACTGAACCAAACAAGTTACCATAAGCGAAATTGATCAATATTCCGTTCAGCCTCTCTCCACCATGGTGGATTTACAGGGTGCTCGTCTGGGAACCAATAACCAATGAATTTAATTCGATTCAATTCAACTACGAAATACCAATATCTGCGATGTATACTTCCGGGAAAAAAATCACCCGATCCTTCACTAAATAAATAGCTAATTCCACGCATTGTCTTCCCAGGGTAGACGTTAGAAGAACCTCCAAACCACATGTTTGGCTCAGCATATCTTATACCCGGAAGGCCAGAGTATAGTCCCAACAGATGCCGGGGATTCAATTTATCTTTAAAATACAGTATACCCCAATTATTACGAATACTCGTTGTATCTATCTCAGTCACCTGATACTCCATGTTAAGCTCATCCCAAGCATGGTACTCACCGTTAGCAACCATTTCAGCTGTGGAACTGTCAAAACCCACTAAAAGACAACCCGCAACCCACGGCGGCCTAAACCTTATACTTTTAATCGGTTCAAACTTATTACCAAAGGCAGTGCGGATGTTTTCCAAGTCCATTAATACCAGGTCGTAGAGATTATCAGGGGCAACTAGTTCTCCTGATAAACAGAGAGCAATGAGTTCAGCCTCCTCATTGTCCTCAGAAGTAAACTCGAAATCATGCTTGCTAAGAGAACTATATGGATTTGAGCAACAAACGAGCACAAGCGATAATAAACTCAACAAGATGATGATTCGCCAAGATATAACCATAGGAACTTACACCCCTTTATTGGATTAGCTATTTTTGCCTAGTCGTTTATAATTAAAATTTTTCTCATACAAATCATAATCTAGGAGAGAATTTATGTCAATACAAAGAGAACGAGGTGCTGGCTTAAAGACTTCCTTCTTTGAGATATGAAGGAAGCTTTTTCATTCCATTGCCCAATCATTCAGGCACAAAATGGTATGACGACTATTACATTATCCGAAAGTTGATAAAGAAGGATGCCTGGCCCCTTTTTAAAGAAGCAAAAAACAAGACCTGAACCCAATTCTGACCCCAACTATTCTCTTTCATACGAATCTTTTATTGACTGGATATGTTTCTTTACTTTAATATTGCTAATACTACAGACCATAAGGTTGAGAAGGAGTTATCCGATGAAAAACAAAAAACATCTGCTCTCTTTATTATCCCTTTTTTTAGGAACTATCCTTGTTTTCGCTTCCACCTCTTCGGCAGCACCCGCTCAAGGCTATTATCGTTATCCAGCCCTGCATGGAAATACGCTGATATTTTCTGCAGAAGGGGACATTTGGACTGTGGGTATCCAGGGTGGAATGGCAAGGCGATTGACCACTCATCCCGGCGAGGAAACCCATCCTGCCATATCTCCTGATGGCCAAACTTTAGCCTTTTCGGCAACCTATGAAGGACCGACAGAAGTCTACACCATGCCTCTGGACGGGGGGATGCCCACTCGCTGGACCTATGAAGCCGATTCGTCCACCGTTGTCGGATTTACTCCAGGTGGCCATCTTATCTACACCACACGGGCGTTTTCGACTCTGCCAAATCCCCAGCTTGTGACCATCGACCCAAAAACCCAGAAAAAGAAACTGATCCCCATCAGTCAAGCCAGCGACGGTTTTTATAATGCGTCCGGACAGACTCTCTACTTTGTCCGGCCAGGCTTCCACAACAACAACACCCAACGTTATAAGGGAGGCACTGCCCAAAATATCTGGAAGTTCACGACTGGTCAATCCGAAGCCCAAAATTTAACATCAGACTTTTTGGGAGAAAATTTTTCTCCCATGTGGTGGAATGGCCGGATTTATTATGTTTGTGAACGGGACGGGACCTGGAACATCTGGTCCATGAATGAGGAAGGAAAAGACCTCAAACAGCATACCCAACACCAGGGCTGGAATGTAAAGTCTCCATATATGGATGATGGCCGAATCGTTTACCAGTTAGGGGCTGATCTTAGGGCACTGGATGTGCGGAATAATCAAGATCAACTCATTCCCATCTCGTTGGCCTCGGATTTTGATCAATTAAGAGAGAAATGGGTAAAGGAACCCATGGACTACCTGACATCTGCCCATATTCATCCTACCGGAAAGAGCATTGTCCTGACTGCTCGCGGTCGTGTTTTTGTGGCTCCTGTCGGTGAGGGCCGCCTGGTGCGCGCTTCTTTCAAAGAAGGCATTCGCTACCGGGATGTGGTCTTCATGCCCGCAGGCAAATCCCTCCTGGCTCTCTCCGATGAGAGCGGCGAACTGGAATTCGTCACCATGCCGGCCAACGGTGTTGGAGAGGAAAATCCTCTGACAAACGATGGCAAAATCCTGCGTTTTCAGGGTCGCCCCTCGCCCGATGGAAAGTGGATCGCCTTTGATGACAAGAACAATGATCTTTGGCTTTTGAATATAAAGGGCAAAAACCAGAACAAAATCTCCACATCGCAAGAAGGAATTGGACACATATCCTGGTCTCCTGACAGCAAATGGCTGGCTTATTCCCAGTACGCCTTTAACACGTTTCTCCAGATCTATCTTTATAACATAAAAACCGGAAAGCAGATCCCATTGACAAGTGACAGAGTCAACAGCATGAGCCCGGTTTGGAGCCCGGATGGCCAGTTCATCTACTTCCTCTCAGACCGGAATCTCCGTTCGGTCGTCGGGAGCCCGTGGGGAACAAGACAGCCCGAGCCTTATTTTGACAAACCCATAAAGATCTATTGCCTTTCGCTTCGCAAAGGTATCAGATCTCCGTTTAAGCCGGAGGATGAGCTTTTTGAATCATCCGAGAAAAAAGGCAAACAAGATAGAGACTCAAAGCAAGAAATCCTCATTAAAATCGATATAAACAACATCCAACATCGTATCCGTGAGGTCCCTGTAAGTCCCGGCAATTTCACCAGTCTAAAAGTCAATGATGAAGCCCTTTTCTGGGTGGAACGGGGAGAAGGTTTTCGCTCCCCAGCCAAGTTGAAAGCTGTGAAAATCGGCAATAAAGACATCAAGGTCGAGACCGTTCTGGATGGAATCCGCAATTTTGAACTCACGGCTGACGGGAAAAAACTGATGGTCCGCAAAGGAAATTCTTTTTATGTTTTGGATGCCAGTCTCAAAAATATCAAGGATAAGAAAAGAGAAGAAGTGAATCTTCGGGGCTGGAACTTTCCCATCGATGTCCGTGAAGACTTCCGGCAGCTCTATATCGATGCCTGGCGTTTGGAGAGGGACTATTTTTGGGATCCCAACATGCACGGCGTGGATTGGGACGCCATGCGGGATAAATATCTTCCACTCGTGGACCGCATCACCACCCGCCGGGAATTGAACGATTTGATCGGAGAGCTTGTTGGTGAACTTTCGGCTCTTCACGTCAGTGTACGTGGGGGTGATCTTAGACGGGGGCCTGATCAGATCAGGGTGGCCACGTTGGGAGCCCGATTGGAACGGGACGAATCCGCTGGCGGCTACCGAATCGACTACATCTATAAATCCGATCCGGACTATCCCGATGAGCTGTCACCTGTGGCAGACCCAGATTTGGATATCCAGGAGGGGGATATCATTGTTAGCATCAACGGGCAAAATACCTTATCGGCTCCACATCCCAATATCCTTCTCCGAAATCAAGCTGGACGCCAAGTTCTTGTTTCCATCAAGTCGGGCAATTCGGGAAAGATTCGCCGGGTGGTAGTCACTCCTACACGGAATGAGTCGAATCTCAGGTACAGCGACTGGGAATACACGCGCCGATTGAAAGTGGAAAAGGATAGCAACGGCGAGATAGGGTATCTTCATCTCCGGGCCATGGGAGGGAGAAATATCACAGAATGGTACCGCCATTTTTACCCTGTGTTTAAGAGGAAAGGCCTGATCATCGATGTCCGTCACAACCAGGGTGGCAATATCGACGCATTCATCCTGGAAAAGCTGATAAGAAAGGCCTGGTTCTACTGGAAGGGGCGTACAGGTGAACCTTACTGGAACATGCATTATGCATTTCGGGGCCACATGGTTGTGCTTTGCAATGAAGAGACCGCTTCGGATGGAGAGGCTTTTGCTGAGGGTTTTAAGAGATTGGGTCTCGGCAAAGTCATCGGCACCAGGACCTGGGGTGGCGAGATTTGGCTCAGCAGCAACAATCGCCTGACAGACAGAGGATTGGCAAGAGCCCCTCAGGATGGCGTTTACGGACCAGAAAGAGAATGGCTTATCGAGGGACATGGAGTGGATCCGGATATGGTCGTTGACAATTTGCCGCATGAAACTTTCAACGGGAAAGATACTCAGCTCGAGGCTGCTATTGTTTATCTAAAGGAACAGATCCGAAAGCATCCGGTCGACATTCCGGAACCTCCTCCCTATCCAGACAAATCGTTCAAATATAACAAAAAGAAAAAATAACCTAAAGAGATTGTGAACAACAGGTCGTAGATGTAATGTTATAAAATATGGTTCGATGCAGATGAGCTAGAAATACTCCACATCCTCACTGAAAAAAGCTGAGTCAGGATTCTCTCGCAGCTTTTTTAGGATTGCTAGATAATCTTCGACTCCTGCCTCCACCCCAGACCCAGCTTCAACTGGCTATGGCTATTGAGGAAAGTGGGGAATATTTCTGAGGGCCTCCGGGATTGTTCTTTTTCGGTTCAAGGGTGGGGTCTATCTTAAACTTGGTGATTTTGAGGCTCCGGTTGATTTTCTCTCCTTTCAAGTCGTTGACTTTGTCGTTTTGAGCATGATACTCTCATTTGAGAATGTCAGTGGGTGGAAATTATGGAAAATTAGCAGGGATTTGTCGTGAACCGTGAAAGGAAATTCTTATAAATCCCCCTACTCACAGTTAGACGCTTCTAAATCCTCCACTGGCAAGAAAGGAGGGGAATATGCGGAGAATAACTCGATGCTTCTTAGTGGCTGCATTGGTTGCAATGCTGTCTTACACGGTTGCGCATCCTCAGTCGGATGAGGCAGAGGGGCAAGATCCTTGTGTAGCGACGGACGCTATCCAACTTGACCTAACCAAACTCTGGAGCGGCGACTTTGCGAAAGGGCAGAGCCAGTGTTTCGTGCTGGAGATGACAAAAGGCTCGTTTGCTAGGCTGCGCGTTGGCCTCGAGCGAGGATACCTTGCCGCGAGTCTGTTTGCGCCAGCCGACACTACACCGGTTGAGCGAGTCTATCTAGAAGAAGACGGCCCCGAGGAGACCATTTTGGCGTGGGCAGCTGTGGCGTCAGGAAACTATCTCCTGAAGGTAGAATGTCCTGGACGATCAGAGGGCGTGCGTGTGCAGCTGGAGAGTGTGGAATCTCCCGAACTCTATGCTGCCCGAGCAGAGACGGTAGAAGCGAACCCTCGTGTGCGCTCCCTCGCCAATCACATGCTGAAACTGAACTCAGTCGATCCTGAGGACGATGACTTCTCGGATATGTTGCCAATTCGGGAACTTTTAGAAGGTGTCCGAATCGTCCTGCTGGGTGAGGCTACCCATTTCGATGGGACGGACTTCTTGGCTAAGGGGCGATTGATACGGTTCCTGCACAGTGAGCTAGGATTTGACGTCCTTGCTTTCGAGGCGGGGATCTATCAGATGAGGCTGGCGTGGGAGGCCTTTAGAGCCGGCGTTGATCCTCAGAAAGCGTTTTCCAAGGGTGCCTTTTGGATGTGGGCTAATTCCGTACAGGTCGAGCCGCTCGTCAGGTATGTGAGCCACTCGTTGAGCACCGAGCAGCCGTTGGAACTCGCCGGGATTGATTATCAGGTTTGGGGGGATGAGCTTCCCCAGGACCTGAGGGAATTCCTTAAGACCAATGATATCGTCACTCCTTTTGCTGACCCGAATTCACCTGAGAGTGAGATTCTTGCGGCTATGTCGGAAGTCCGATTTCGTACCGGGCAGCAAAAACGGCCAGACTCGGCGATGAGGGTCCGCTTCGTCGAGGCACTCGTAAGCACTGCGGATGAAATAGGACAACTCGAGCCGTCACGGGAGGTGATGTTTTGGCAGCGAGTTTTCGTGAACATGGTGCAGTACGCACGTGGTCCAGTATTACGTATATTGGATAAGTCGGAGCGCTATTCTGCAAGAGAACCACAGATGGCGGAGAATCTCATATGGATGGCCAAGGAGTACTATCCGGACCGTAAGATCATAGTCTGGTGTCATAGCGGTCACGCCCTGCGAGCTCCAAACGAGCTACCTGTTAGTTACACCGGCGGCATGCAGTTCGCACTAGGCGATGGTGTATGGAAGGAGTTCGGAGAGGAGATGTATTCTATTGCCCCGGTGTCCTATGAAGGGAAGCATTCTGGTGATGGGGAGTTCACAGTTGTGTCGGACCAGTTTCCGGAAGCAGAGTTTGAAGAGCTAATGGCTGCGACCGGACAGGCCGCAGCACTCGTGGACTTGCGAAAGGTCAAAGACCGCGCTGGTTGGCTCGGTGGTCCTTTTGTGGCGCGACCTGTGTGCCATGTCTCGGTCCGCTCGGTGTGGAGCCATCATTTCGATGCGTTCCTGTTTCTGAGGATACAGGAGCCGAGCGAATTTCGGTAAGATTAGCACCACAAGCTCAGCCTCAACTGGCTATGGCTGTTTTCTTGGGGTCAGGTCTTGTTTTTTGCTTATTTTTAAAAAATGTAAGATAAACCCCAGGCAAGATGATGGGCAGGAAATCTCATCTGAATTGTGCCTTCTTCTCCATTATCAAAGCGCATCCCCCTCAAATAGGACTGTGTGTACTTATACTCAAAATACATGCCGAAATGTTTTGAAAATTGAAAGCGCGCTCCCAAATTTGCTCCAAAATTGAAATTTGAAAAATCCACTTGATAGGAATGGGCCTTATATTCCGGGCTCCCGACCAATCTCAGCTGAGGATGAGGGATGCACGTTCCAGCGCTGACTGCGAAATAGGGTTGCAGCTTTCCTGCAAGAATTTTTTCTGTCGGGAACAGCATGATCCTGTAAACCAAGGATAAACTCAGATGATTGACACCATGTGATACATTAAAAGAACTGATATACTCATGAGCAGACTTCCATTCGTCCACTGGTCCATTTTCATCCACTCCCGTTGTATAAACCTGCTGATCTTCATCCGGTATAAAAACCTTTAAATGAACAAACTCAAATCCTATTCCAAAATTCGGCTTCTTTTTAAAGAAGTGATAGAACCGAATCCCATAATACGGTTCGGTAAACGCACCGATGGCATCTCCGATCTTCCCCTGTAAAAGTGGAGAAAAGAATGCATTGGGCAGGATTGAATCATCAGGATAGAATGAGTAACCTTTCATATACACATCGTGAAAAGTCAGATCAAAGTAACCGGGATAGTTAATCCTGATCCAGGCTCGAGTGGGAAAGGACATTCCTCGGTTGTATTCAACATAATTCAATGTCATCTTATGAACGTCTTTTTTGACGGGCGATGGGAATAAAATGATGAATGTGCTGAGGAATGATAAAAAAATGTTCATCTATACCCTTAAAAGGATTATCTCGTTTATAATCTAAATCAGGAAAATTGTAAATATCTTTTATTAAAAATAAGGTGATTCTTTCTAATAATCGTGGATTTATCATTGACAGGGTATATTTCTTCTTTCTATTATTATCTTAAGAGGAAATCAGGAGGTGGAAATTGAATAAAAATGAGCCGAAATCAATGCAGACCCAAAAACCAATTTCCTATGTTTCTCACTTTCAAGCGGGGGATCCGCGGGCGGCGGGTAAAATTGGGCGTTAGGTTTCAAAGGAGAGTGTTTACGATATGCGACAAAAAGAAACAGTAAAGCCAAACGCTGAATTCCCTCTACAAAAAATGGGAGTTGGGGTGTCATTAGCTATATTTGGCACCGCTTCTATTCTCTTGATATTGGAGACAAAATTTCTAATCCCGGCCCTAAGTCAAACAACGGGCATGGAACCTATCTTTTTTTGGTTTATTGTCGCTGGATTAGGCATATTTACCCCACTGTTGATAACAGCTGTACTTATTTTAAAAAAAGAAGGGGCACTTTTCCAGCCAGGATTTTGGATAAGTCGTCTTCGCTTCAAACAGCTGAACACAAGAGACTGGCTTTGGAGTCTTGGAGCAATCATTCAATTGGGATTTTTAGTTTTGGGTTGATGAAGGGTTTAGAGGCCATTGCTGGTCCAATGGATCATCAACCGGTTTTCATGTCGTTTGAGCCTCTTGCTCCCGGACGATATTGGTTATTGGCAATTTGGTTTCCATACTGGATACTCAATATTATGGGTGAGGAAATCTTATGGCGTGGAACCATGCTTCCCCGTCAGGAAATTGCCTTTGGGAAACGGACTTGGATTTTACATGGTGCAGGATGGGGGCTTTTTCATATAGCTTTCGGTTGGCAGCTTCTCATAACATTACTACCCATCATATTTATACAATCCTATGTGGTTCAACGGCGTCAGAATACTTGGATCGGCGTTATCATCCATGCAGGCATTAATGGTCCTGGATTCTTGGCAATTGCCTTTGGTATCGTATAAATATAGTTCATCTAATCAAAGGAGAAAACATGGCATTCTCAGCTTCTAGATCGGAAAGAATATCAAGGACGAAAGTCATAACTTTGAATGCTCCGTTAAAAAGAGTGTTTCCCTTATTTGGTCCTATAAGAGAAAAAGAATGGGCCGCTGGGTGGGAACCTCAAGTACTTTACCTGACCACCGACTTTGTGGAAGAGCACATGGTCTTCAAGACGCAGTCCCATCTTGGACATGAACCTGATTTTACCTGGACAGTATCGAAATACCGCCCTGACCAAGCGTTCATTGAGTATACAGTTTTCGCACCGGAAAGGCTGTGGTGGATAACGATCCAATGTCGTGAAGCCATTGGGGGAGAAACAACCAAGGCAGAGATTGTCTACACATACACAGGATTAACGGAGAAAGGCAACGCAACCAATGAGAAAGCTCTGGAGACGATGTTTCGTCGAGATCTGAAGGATTGGGAAGAGGCTATCAATCACTATCCAGAGACAGGAGAGCGACTGGAACCCGGCTAGAGACATTCATATTGTTCAAGATCGATGTTGTTGTAGATGAGATGGTGATGCACCAAAGCCGTTAACATCTATAAGCGAACTCGAGAAGCTAAATGTCCTTCAAGAGCTGACCCCATTTTATTCATTCACTCCGATTCTGCCATGGTTTTATGATCCGACGCCAAGCGCCCCCTACTATGATTAGGAATTGAGGCATGTTAAAATATTTTCCCAAATGAACCAAAGAAACAGGAAAGAGAGGCAGCAAATTTTAAATTTGCAACCATACAACAGGATCGCACTTTGCTTCATAATTGCCCTTATTGCCAATACATGCTTAAGAGCCGAGAACAAGCTGAATATTTTCATTAACGGACCCAGCTACACCAAACACTTTATGGAGTCTGATTCAAAGTTTGTTAACTTCCATGTGGGTGTGGGGTTTGAGTTTGACAAAGTACTGCATAAGAAGTGGCTTTGGGGCGGGCATTTTCATTTTATGTTTAATGATAGTGCCAACCATACGGCCTATTGGGGCGGCCCAACCATCGGATATCTTATTGGGAATCGAAACGGTTTCTGGCTTCAGCCCATCTTAATTGCCGGGATGATGAAAAAGAACGAGTATTTTAATGGCAAACTCTACCCATTTTGTTTACCATTCATTTCAATGGGATATCGCTCCTTGGGTTTCAACATATCAATCATTCCACCGATTCAGGACAATCCATCCTGGGTCCTGATGCTTCAGATAAAAGCTCGTATTAAATAGTTGTTCTGAAGTAATCCTTTCCTAAAAATCAATTCACGATTATTGACCTTTCCTCAAATCTTTCGCTTCTAACGTGTTAACAATCCCGGTGCATGCTTTGGGTCAGGTCTTGTTTTTTATCATAATATTTTTAAGCTAATTCTAGCAATTCCCGTTCGATGCCCTCTTTTCTCATCTTATTACTGTATGTCAAAAGTTGAAAAGCAAAAAACAAGACCTGACCCCAATTAGGAAGCATTTTTTAGGATTGCTAGATAATCTTCGACTCCTGCCTCTCTCGGATTAGAAGGATTGGAATTATTCTCGAAAGACTTTTGGGCGATTTCAGGAAACTGACTCTCTTTTATGCCCAATTCCTTGAAGGAAGGAATATTCAAAGAGCTGGACAGGAATTTAATCATCCGGATTAATCCTCGCGCTGCAGTCTCGTTATCTTTCTCCTCAACTCCTGCGATCTTTGCTATTTCAGCATAGCGATCTTTGGCGACCGGAAGGTTAAACTCCATAACGAAGGGAAGAAAGATCGAGTTGGCAACGCCATGGGGAGTATCAAAAAGAGAGCCGACAGCTTCAGCCACACAGTGAACAGCCCCGACATCGCTGTTGCAGAAAGCTGGTCCGGCAATTGTGCTGCCCAGCATTATTTTCTCCCTTGCCTCTTTATCGCCTTTTATATTTCCGTAAGCTCTCTCAAGCGATTCGAAAATGAGCTTCAAGGACTCACGAGCAAAAATATCCGTGAGAAAAGTCGCAGGTTTTACAGTATAAGCTTCTACCGCATGGGTGAGAGAATCAAATCCGGTTGAGGCAATGAGTGGAGGTGGAAGAGTAACCAGCAGGTCAGGGTCGACGAGAGCCACTGCAGGAAACATATGGGGACCTTTTATGCTCATTTTGAACATCCGTTCGGTGTGGGTGACTACAGAAACCCAGGTCACTTCACTTGCCGTGCCGCAGGTCGTGGGAATGGCGAGAACCGGAAGAGGAGGTGATTTATATTTTCCCTTCCCTTCATAATCTTCTATTTTACCAGGATTGGTCGCCAGCAAAGCTATGGCTTTGGCAGCATCCAGGGAACTCCCTCCACCGAGCCCGATCACCAGATCTGGCTTTATCTTGCGGACTATTTCCCCAGCCCTGTCTATCGTGGTGTGTTTGGGATTTTGCTCAACTTCATCGAACACGGGAATCCCCGGAAAATGGCTGAGAACTTTATCGACGATGCCTGCTTCTCTAATCCCTTTATCGGTGACCAGAAAAAGACTGGCATCTTTAAAGTCTTCCTCAACTATTTCTTTAAGCCGGGAAATCATACCCGAGCCAAAAAAGATCCTGGTGGGAAGATGAAATCTCATTTCAGACACCTATCATTTTCTGAAATCAAGCGAATCCTGATTGGCCATATCAAGCGTTGCTATAAAAATGAGCTGAGCCAGATCTTGCAGAATTTCAGGAGTAATCAGGTCAACATCATCTTTTGTTATGTGGTAGTAAGAGCGAGATCCGTATGCGCTGAAGGATATGGTTGGAACGTCTTTCCACATGAAACGGGCTGCATCGAGTCTTGGCCGAGCAATGTTGGCAAAATACTGAGGATTTACGACACGGTGGATATATTTTTGATTTGCTTTTTCAATAAACTTCCATAACCTGGGGTAATTTTTTGCAGCTAAGGCTTCTAATTTATCCCCACAGCCAACGCCATCCATGTTAACGAAAGCCAGGGTCTTCTCCAGAGGAACGACCGGATGCTCGACGTAATACCCGGACCCGACTATACCTTGCTCTTCGGCACCAAAGCAAAGGAACATCACGGAGCGGCGGGGTTTGATGGGGCATTTGGCCATAGCCTCTGCGATTCCCATTATGACCGAAACTGCCGAAGCATTATCATTAGCCCCGGGCATGATTTCATAGCAGCGACCGAGATGGTCAAGATGCCCGCCCAGAATGATCACCTCTTCCTTGAGAACAGGATCAGATCCCTCAAGAATGCCGATTACATTATAGCCAACGCCTTCAGGGTGATGCTCGGTAATATTTTTTATGGTGAAGACCTTACCTGTCGCAAAAGACTGAGGCTTTAAAGTCTTTTTAATTTTGGCGACAACATCCTTGTGCTTCCGCCCTGTGCCCGAAAAGACATCCGAGACAACCGCGCTGCCGACATGGCTGTATATAAAACCTTTGTCGTATGAATTATTCGGATTGGAGATAGGGCCATAGTTATAAAGCATCCCTTTTGCGCCGTGCGCAACGGCGTTCTCCAGTTTATACTGATGGAAGGAATAAGGACGCCATTTCTTGAATAGCTCCGGATCCTTATCAGGAGAAACGGGAGCCTCCCTTTCCATCAATATTATCTTCCCTTTAACATCCACTCCTTTGTAATCGTCATAGCCAAGCTCTGGAGCTGTGGCTCCGTAACCGACATAAATGACTTCAGCAGTCACTTCGCCCGAACCAGAAGTTGAGCCGGGGATAAATTCACTTTCATACTGATAGTATTTTTTTATGGCAGACCCTTTGCTGGGAAGGTGAAGGTAAACCTCGCAGCCTTTAAAGACCAGAGTATAAGGAATAGGAAATGCCTGGAAGTAGGAATTCTGGCTTAAGGCAGGAGCAATCCCCCACTTTTTAAAATGAGAAACCACCCATTCAGCACTGGCATTATATTCTTCTGTCCCGGTTAGCCGGCCAGCGTACTTATCAGAAGCCAGCTCTTTCACATAATCCAAGAGCTTGTGGCTGGAAATAGAATGCACACTCTGAAGAAGTTTTTCCTCTCCTTTCTCTTCTGCTGGCAGGCTCTGGACAGCAAGAAAAAATGAAACAAGAAAATAACCAAGGCCCAATAAAAATAAAAAAGAAAAAAGCTTTTTGTTCTTCATCTTGACCTCCTCTCCATTTTCCTCCTTTTATGTTATGATAAATTTTGTAAAAGTAAAGGAAATAATAATTCAATTGAAAAGAATTGCCATTCCTATCTTTCTTTTTCTTTTATTGGCCCCGCCCTGTGCTAAAAGCATCTTCTCTCTTAAACAGGAAAAAGAGTCCTATTCTCAAAAAAAAGACGTCCCTACTATGGAGCAGGATATTTTTAAAATGGTTAACATAGAAAGGCAAAAGCTTGATCTCGCCCCTGTTAGATTTTCTCCGCCTCTGAGCTTTATTGCGCGAAAACACAGCCAGAACATGGCTCTTCGCGGAGATATATCTCATCTTTCAACCTCTGGAGAAACCTTCAGCGAGCGTCTGGTGAAAGGAGAATTCTATTTTATAAAAAGTGGAGAGAACGTAGCTTACAGCCAAACGTTTATAGCTGAGTTCATCCACCAAGGTTTCATGGACAGTCCCGGGCACAGAGCAAATATTGTGGATCCGGATTTTGATGAATTAGGAATTGGAGTAATCTTCAAAAAGGACAAGGGATATTACGTTACTCAGG
>Ga0255055_10002189_pt1 | contig 13920 bp, 13 predicted proteins | sample JV7_2_27_MG_FD_188633 | JGI IMG/M metagenome (GOLD analysis project Ga0255055, IMG submission 188633) | Seawater microbial communities from Jervis Inlet, British Columbia, Canada - JV7_2_27 | ecosystem: Environmental > Aquatic > Marine > Inlet | place: Canada: British Columbia | collected...
TGTGGTCAATAAGATTACGATCGTACCCAGAGGTCGTGCAGCCGGAATCACCTGGTTTTTACCGGAGGAACGTGATTTTAAGTTTAAAGATCAGCTCGAAAGCGAACTGGCGGTCGCATTCGGAGGCCGTGTGGCGGAAGAGGTCGTTTTCAATCGCATCAGCACCGGTGCCGCCAATGATATCAAGCAAGCCACAGATCTCGCGCAACAGATGGTCAGAAGCTGGGGCATGAGCGAGGGCCTTGGTCCCCTGTCTTATGCCAAAGGTGAAGAACAGGTTTTCCTCGGACGTGAAATTGCACAGCACAGGGATTACTCTGAAGCAACGGCTAAAAAAATTGATGAAGAGATTAACAAGCTGATTAAAAAATCTTATGGACGTGCTAAAATCGTTTTAAATGAAAATTTGGATATTCTTCATAAACTGGCGGCAGAGCTGCTCGAAAAAGAAACGGTGATGGGCAAAGAACTGGATGAATTGATTCATTCCCTAAGACCCGGTATCAAACTGCCTTCAAAATCTGCAGAAGATCAAGAAACCACCACGGAAACAGCAACCGGGCAATCTTAATATGCCGGATCCCCCAAAAGTATATCGACTCACCTGGGGCAATTATGACTTAGAATTCGGTCGCCGGACCTGTATTATGGGTGTGGTCAACGTGACCCCGGATTCGTTTTCCGATGGCGGAAAATATTTTACACACGATGCAGCAGTGGCCCAGGGAGAAAAGCTGGCCGCCGACGGTGCCGATATCCTTGATATCGGTGGCGAATCGACCCGGCCATTTTCTGATGCGCTGCCGGCCGACGCAGAAATGGAACGGGTTATCCCGGTCATCGAAAAACTGGCCGATCACCTGCCCATTCCAATCTCTATTGATACCATGAAGGCTGAAGTTGCCCGGCGGGCCATCGAGGCGGGTGCTGCCATTATCAATGACATTTCCGCACTACGCTTTGATCCCGATATGGCAGCCGTGGCAAAGGCGTTCGACACACCGGTGGTTCTTATGCACATGCTGGGCAGTCCTAAAACCATGCAAGAATCACCGTCCTATGACAATCTCATTGCTGATATATTGGATTTTTTAAGGGATGCGATTGCGCGGGCCGAAAATCAGGGCATTTCGAAATCAAAACTCATCGTTGACCCGGGAATCGGCTTCGGCAAGACGGTATCACATAACCTTTTCCTAATCAGACGCTTGCAATCCTTTGCCTCTTTAGAGGTTCCCATTCTCGTTGGGCCTTCCCGCAAGGCTTTTATTCGGAAACTGCTAAAAGACGCGCCCAGCGAAGATATTCCGCCGGATCTGCCGATCGTTGAAATCGGCACGCAGGCGGCCGTTTCCGCTGCGGTTCTATGCGGGGCTCATATCGTGCGGGTACACGATGTTGCCAACACGCGGGCGACTATTCGGATTTTGGATGCCATGAAGGCCGCCCAAGCTAAATAGAAGCTATCCCAAAAATGCAGTTATCGAGGACGAGGAGGAGCACGAGTACGAGTACGAAGTTATGCAACGTTGCTCCTCGTACTCGTCGTCGTCCTCGTTCTCGTTATTTAACGCACCGTGGTTATGTTGGTTCGCCGGAGGCGGACAGAATGTCGAAGTATAAAAAATTATCCTTTCATTTAATCAAACTTCTGCGGTTTCCGCCGGCGGCGGAATCGACATTCGATATTCATTATTTTAATGGGCTAGACCCGTGATATTCCTATCACTCGCGAGCCCATTGTCTTTGTTGCTCTAAATTCATCAACGGAAGGGCGCTCTGTAATTATGAACCACCAGGACCGCCGAGCGTTTTTATATCCTTTGAGGTTATTTGGGATTCTGCTGGGCCTAGTGGTATTTTTTTGCCTGCCGGTCCGATCCGCCAATGAGCATGAAGCCGATATTCTGATTCCTATCGTTGTGGACAAACTCCCGCAAGGCTTGACGCTGGTCGGTCCTCCGCTTAAAAAAATTGAGGTTCGAGTGCAGGGGGCACTATCGGCCCTGGAGTATCTTGCGCTGAATAAGCCAAGTTATCGCCTGGACCTTTCCAGTGTAACGATTGGCGTCGAGTCAGTCCTGATAAATCCTGAAATAATTCCGATGCCCGAAGGGCTTAAAATCACCCGTGTCAATCCGGCCTATGTGACCGTAAGGGTCGATCGCCAACTGAAAAAGCAAGTACCGGTTAAGATTGCTGTTTCCGGCAAACCCGCTGCCGGCTTTTTTATTGACGATTTGTTGACCAAACCTTCAACGGTAATACTGTGTGGTCCTGAAACGGTATTGGGCTCCCTTGATGTAATTTTGACCAAACCGATTGATGTTAGCGGACGATCGGAATCCTTTAAAAAAGAAATTGTTCTGGAATTTTCGCCAGGCCCAGAAGTTTGCGCTTCATCGGGGATTATTCTTGCTGAGATCTATATTGCTGAAAAAGATCTCACCAGACAATTTGCGGATATTTTGGTTGAAGGCCATAATACGCCCTTTGAATTCAGCATTTCCCCTCCCACTATAAATATTGAAATCAAAGGTCCCCAGAAAATCGTCGAAAACCTTCATCCACAAAAGGATATCAGGGTGCTTGTTGAACTTGAAGATTTAAGCCCCGGTGTTTATGTCAGACGTGCCACAATTACACTGCCGGTGAAAACCACACTTGTCAAAGTCGAGCCGGAATTGTTTACCGTGAAGATCATCGGTGGTATAGAGTAAAAAAGGTTCAGGGTTCAGGGGTTCAAGGTGCAAGGACTTGTTATATTTGTTTTATTAGTTTCATTGGTTGAATTGGTTGGTTTTAATCGAACGAATCGAACCAATTAAACCAATCGAACCAATTAAACAGTTGTTACGCTTGAAACCTTAAAACTAAACTCCGAACCTTTGACGCTTGAACACTGAACGAGAGGGGAAGATTATGCTTCTGGTGATCGACGTTGGTAATACCAATATGGTTTTAGGAGTTTATGACGGCAGCCAGCTGCTGAAAGACTGGCGAGTCCACACGGAGCGAAATACGACTGAAGATGAGTTTAATGTACTGATCCACAATCTTCTCGCCGGTGACAATTTCAATTTGCATGATGTTGATCGAACCTTTATCTCCTGTGTGGTTCCACCCATGGTTACTATCCTGGATGCCTTCTGTCGAAAATATCTGGGGCATGCGCCACAATGGGTCGATGCTAAAAATTGCGCTGGAATGCCCATCCGGACAAAAAATCCGGCTGAAGTTGGTGCGGATCGGATTGTCAACGCGGTGGCCGCCTTTCATAAATACCAGACCAGTCTGATCGTAGTTGATTTTGGCACCGCCACGACATTTGATGCGATTTCAAAAAAGGGAGAATATCTTGGCGGCGCTATCAGCCCCGGAATCGGGATTGCTTCCGAGGCATTATTCAGAAAAGCATCCAAGCTGCCGCGGGTTGAAATTTTTGTCCCACCGCCAAATGTCATCGGCAAAGATACCATCGACAGTATAAAGTCAGGAATTATTTTCGGCTATGCCGGTCTTGTAGATGGGATTGTCCAGCGAATGAAAACCGAGATGGGGACCGATCCGAAAGTGATTGCCACCGGTGGCCTGGCCGAGCTTTTATTTGATGTCTGCGGGACGATTGAAGCAGTCGAACCGGCATTGACGCTGGAGGGGCTGCGTGTTATCGCAAACAATATGGCTTAGTGTTAGCCACCAAAATTCTTTTCCATAAGTGCTGCCCTCAAGTGGTTTCAGGTATCAGAGCCTGTTAAAAGGCATTATTTGACGGCACTCGAGCACGAGGACGAGAACGAGTACGAGTAAGATGAGGAGAATAAAATGTCGTCCTCGTCCTCGTGCTCGTCATCGAAAAACTCCCACCCGAAACCGTATTTATCCTTCTGACTCCAGCCACCCCAAATATCCGCTGATGCTGTTTTTTAAGAAATACATTTCACGCTCCTGTACGTCCGGCGTCAATTGATCGAAGTTCGCCATTAGCGGATCTTCCTTTAACAATCGTTTCAGGCACGCCGCCGTCCTGTCTTTTACTGCGCTGCGCCGGATTTCGTCTTTAATTAATGTTTCCCAGAGCAAAAGCTGCCCGCGGTGTACCTCCAGCATCATTGAAGCATTGTCATTTATGCCGAAATGTGAGTAGGCGATTGTTTTGGGCCGGGACGCTATGAGGGCATCAACACTTTGCAAGGCAATATCCAGAAAGAACCGGGGGGGTGTGGCCGGGCGCAAATAAAATTTCCTTTGTGGCAGTGAAACATAAATTCCGCCGGTTTCACCGGCAAACAGGTAATTGTCCGTCTGATAACTCACATGGTGGGGCGCGTGACCCGGTGTGATAATCGGGGTGACGCCTTCAGCCCGAAATTGGCTCACATCCGAAAGCCGATTGGCGTCAACCGGTTGTATTGGCCCGTATGACAGGGCCATTGACCCAAGGACCTTTTGGGTGCCCTCCCACAGTTGGGATGGCTCGGTCAAGTGGGTAATACCGGCTTTATGACAGACAATCGGCGTTTGTGGAAACGCATCCGTAATTTGTCCGATGGCACCGACATGATCCAGATGAATATGGGTTAGCAGGATGTAATCCAGGTGATCAATATTTAATTCTTGCAGCACGCGCAAGAGATGCGCTGCCGTTGCCGAGGGACCCACATCAACCAGAAACGTTGTTTTTCCGCGGTATAACCAGGCACTGATAAATTCACTAAAACCGGTTATTGGGGGACTCAGCGGAATTAAAAAGAGATCGGTTGCTATTTTTTGGACCCTGGCATTCATTTGAAGTTTGGGGCGACGCTCCAATGGGAATGATGGAATGCTGGAATAATGGGCACGCAGTGAAGCTGTAGCGCTATAATGGGGTCTGGAATAATGCTATGCTGGATTAATGGTTAAATTCGTGCTGGCGATAGGATCAGAAATGGCTTGCATCCTTTTACCCCCAACATTCCAACATTCCACTATTCCATTATTCCATGCCGGAGGTAAAAACCTCGAATCAAAAAAGATGAATTCTTACCGTTATGTTAAATGAGTCTGGAGACATTTGGTTAGGAGCGACCGACTTCTTTCAGCGTCCCCTTAAACACCCGGTAGAAAAATTCATTATCGGTGATTCCGCGGCTCAATATTTTGCCGATATCTTCAACATTTTTGGTGTTAATGATTAAATTGGCGCTCTTATTTAACGCCATCATGTTGTCCATGGTCCGAAATCTATCGCTGATTAAAGCGATAAACATGTTGCGACGCACGATCATGTTGAGCCTTTCCAGATACAGCAATATGCCGTTGGATTCCGGATTGTCCGTGTCAAAATTTTCGTTGACAACAAATAGATCGTAATTGTGATAGCGCATCCTTTTGAGCGCGTCGCGGGTGCTTTCGGCTTCGGTAATCTGGTATTCCATCAATTCCAACGCTCCGGTGATGGTCTTTCGCACCAATGGATTCGACTCGCACACCAGGGCGGTCAGACCTTCTTCTTCTATAAAGTCAAACGGCTTCTCGGAGGCATTATAGGAACCGTTTTCGACAAAGCTGCCCGTGCGGCCGGCCGCACCTGTTTTGGGGCCCAGAGAGATCTTGCCTTTACATTTGGGACAGGCAACAGTCGTTCGCCTGCCGGTGGGGATTTTTTCATCCGGTATTCTGAATTTGCTTTGACAATTGTCACAGATAATATTCATGACGGATTTTCTTTAGCCTTCCTTAATTAAGGGTTTTTTGAAAAGCGTTTGGGTTGCTGACGATCTGTTAAACCAATATTCTAAACGGGCTTACTCAATGCACACTATTTTTATCCTCTGAGCATTAGGTTTTTCCATGCACCACAAAGAACACGAGGATGCACGAAGGTGTATGCAGGATCTTTTAAATTCCTTACTTCGTGTCCTTCGTGAGCTTCGTGGTAAAATCTGAATATGCTTCAACTTTGGATCCCTATATCCGGCGGATGCTCAGATCATCCTGATTTGGCGTAGCCTCGATCGATCTCAAGTTTGCCGATATCCGTAGTCGCCTCTCCACGGGCACTCTTGATGGAATCGATGCCGCGACCCACAACGCCACGATGGGAGCAATAAGCCAAAGCAGTATCCTGGGTAATCAACCCCTGTTCGTACAGCCCGATAATATGCTGATCGAAGGTGATCATCCCAAACGCATTGCTGGTTTCCATGATTTCGTAGAAGGTTTTCCCCTCTGACTCACCGTTCAAAATTAAGTCTTTTACCCTCAGGTTGGCCCCTAAAATTTCAAACGTTGCAACGCGCCCACCCCCGACCTGGGGCAGCAACCTTTGGGATACAATAAAGCGCATGGTGTCGGCCATGCGAATCCGGATTTGTTTGGCCTCCTCGGTGGAGAACATACCGAGAATACGGTTGACCGTAGAGCCGGCATCAACGGTGTGCAAAGTGGTTAGAACCAAATGGCCGGTTTCCGCCGCCCGCATACCGATCTCGATGGTTTCGCGATCGCGCATCTCGCCGACCAGAATCACCTTGGGGGCTTGTCGCAGAGCCGCACGTAAACCGTGGGCATAGGTGTCAAAATCCATTCCCAGCTCGCGCTGGTTAAAGGTGGATTTTTTATGGGGGTGCTGATATTCAACCGGGTCTTCCAGCGTAATAATATGGACGGATTTGTTTTCATTGATCTCATCCAGTATGGCAGCCAGGGTAGTTGTTTTACCGGATCCGGTGGCACCGGTGACAAACACGATACCATTTATTTCCTTGGCAATCTGGAACATGGTTTTCGGCAGTTCCCTCTCTTCGATGGTCGGGATTTTGGATTCCAGTTTTCGACAAACGATGGACATGTTGGCACCCTGGGAAAATATATTAACCCTGAAGCGAGCTTTGCCGGGCAAACTGTAAGACATGTCACAGGCGCCGGCGGTAAGTAGAGAATGCGTCAGGCGGCGGTCCTGGTTGATCAGATTCATGGCAATAACTTCGGTCTGAAACGGGCTAAGTGATTTAAAGTTAGGTTTAAACTCCACTGGAATCAGTTCCCCGGCGCTTTCCACCTGCATCGGTTTGCCTACCGTAAAGTTCAGGTCCGATACCTCCCTGTGATAATCAAGCATTTTTACAAGAATATGATCGATTTCTTGTTTTTTCATAACGCGGCCTTTGTTGTTTTATATAATGGGTTAGCGAACCAGATGATATTCCAGAAATCACCACAAAGAACACAAAGAACACGAAGATGCACTAAGATTAAAACAAAATTTAAAAATCTGTCCTTTGTGTCCTTCGTGACCTTCGTGGTTAAATCTGAATATGTTCAAAAAATTACGTTTATTCAATTTGCCCCTATCAGACTTCGGTAAAGTCCGTCGGTGGCACCTTGAGCAACGGTCTGAATTTGGCTTTTTCATTCGCTTTCGCATAAGCCTCATCGGCACTGATTTTATTGGCTTTATACAACTCCATGATGTAGTCATCCAATAAGACCATGCCGTATTTTTTCCCGGTTTGAATCATCGACGGTATCTGATGGGTTTTACCCTCACGGATAAGATTTCGAACCGCAGGATTGGCGATTAAAATTTCAAGGGCGACGATACGACCCTTTTTGTCTATGCGTTTAAATAGAGTTTGAGCGACGACGGCGCGAAGCCCGTCCGCCAGGGTAGAGCGAATCAAAGGTTGTTCGGTGGACGGAAAGACCTCGATAACCCGATCAACAGTTTTATAGGCGCTGGATGTATGCAGAGTTGAGAAAACCAGATGGCCGGTTGAAGCGGCTTCAACGGCCAACGATATGGTTTCAAGATCGCGCATTTCGCCAACCAGAATAATGTCCGGGTCTTCACGCAAGGCGCCGCGCAGCGCTGAAGAAAATGTTTCGGTATGCATTCCCACCTCGCGGTGGTTGACAATGCAACCGTGACTCTGATGGACAAATTCGATGGGGTCTTCGACCGTGATGATATGGTCCTTGCGCGCACGATTGGCGACATCGATGATGGATGCCAGAGTGGTCGATTTACCGCTGCCGGTCGGACCGGTCACCAGAACCAGACCTCTGGGGAGGGTGGCCAATTTTGATACCACCGGTGGCAGGCCCAGTTGGTCAGCTGTCATGATGGTGCTTGGAATTTCCCGGAAGACCGCTCCGACGCCATTTCTTTGCATAAAAAAATTGGCACGATATCTGGCCAGGCCCGGTATTTCATAGGCAAAATCTATATCGCCTGTTTCTTCAAATATTTTAACTTTGTGCTCAGGCGATATTTCGTAAAGCATACTTCTGAGGTCATCGCTATTCAAGACCTTATACTTTATCCTTTCAATGTCACCTCTGATTCTAAGTGCAGGCGGCTGACCCGCTACCAGATGAAGGTCCGACGCCCCCTGTTCATTCATCAATTTGAAAAAAGCATCAATTTTTGCCATTAACCACTCCTGTGTTTTAGAAACACAAATATAAAGTTTAAGGATTTGCCCGGGTTTTCGTTTTTGGGAAAAGAACCCGGGTCATGATTAAACCGCCTGAAACGAAAGCCGGACCTCTGGGCTTAATCTTCGGGAAACATTGCACACAAGGCGCCTGCTGCCCCCCGCTTTCGTTTCAGGCGGTTTAATCAAGTACAACATGCTTCTGGAATCGAATCGTCAAGACGATTTTTTTAGCACTCTGACCTTGGCATCTTCTTCGTCCGATTCCTTCATGCCTTCTTTTCCGATTTCAAGCAATCTGGAATGCGCTTCGATGATCGAACTGATCTGGACCTCAATTTGGGTTCGCTGCCGTTTTAACTCTGCTATGTCCTCGTGCAGTTGTGCCAATCGATTATGGGCTTTGTTCAAAATTTTTTCAGCTTTTACTTCCGATTCCGCGATGATCAGTTCGGCCGATTTGCGGGCGTTGTCCTTCATCTGGTCCAACACTTTTTGTGAATTAAGCAAAGCGCGCTTGAAAGTTTCTTCCCGCTTTTTGTAACCCTGGATTTCCAGTTCCAGGCGCCGGACCGCCTCACTCCGGTTTTGGTTATCTTTTTGAAAGGTCTCGAAAGCGTCGGCCATTTGCTCGAGGAACGCATCAACCTCTCGAATATCAAATCCTCGGAATCGGGTTTTAAATTGCTGCTGTTGGATGTCAAGGGGCGTAATTTTCATTGGTCTTCACCTGCCTTTCCTCTTATCCTATAGATCCAGCCAATCCTTTCAAGCTCTCAACCACAAAGATTCGCAAAAAGATGATGATCAAAATCACAATAATCGGAGAAAAATCGATGCCGCCGTACATCAGCGGCAATCTTTTGCGAATTTGATAAAGGACCGGTTCCGTTACATTATGAATAAAACGCACGATCGGATTATATGGATCCGGGCTTACCCATGACAGCACTGCTCTGGCAATGGTGATGAACATAAAAAAAACCAGCGCATAATCAAGCACCGTGGCCACCGCTATCAACAGATTTCTTAGGACTAGCATGTTAATCCTGACCTCTTGGCTAATTTAGCTATGAAGTTTTTGGAAAAATCAATTCAGGTGCTTAAAATTAATTACATAATCCAAGATAAGTCAAGGTATTTCACGCAATATCAAAGGGTAAGGCACTATCATTAACTGCGGTGGCTGCCGGTTTCACGGCAGGTTCGCTGCTTTTCTGTCGAATGGCATCGGCCGAACATCCCATGAAGAGGTGCAGCAGCATTTGAAACCTTGTGACGTTTATCCGCTTGAAACTGGAATCATATGACAAAGAGCAAAGGTTTTGGGTATTTAGAATGCAAAATGGTTATCGGGTCGCGCTGTGAAAAACTTGAGTCCGGGTGTTCGGAATTTTTTTTTAGGGGCTCAAGGGTGATATGCTAATGATTATTAAGAATATCACATCCTTAAACGGATTGCAAATTCTGGGGCGTGCATCGATCTCAGGGAACTGTTAAGAATTGCCAGGAGTTGGCGGAGGATAAGCTGGCGCTTTAGCATGGAGCATGAATAGAAATGCATAGCGCATAGGGCATAGCGCATGGCGTAGAAACAAAGCGGCATAGCGTTAATCGTTTTCGCTATGCGCTTTGCGCTCTGCCCTTTGCAGGCGTTAGCCTACCCGCCGGCGATCATCGGAATTAAAAAAATTTCGGTATCATCGGGAATAATTGTTTGCTCAAAATTGGGTCTGGATACATACTGCTCGTTGATGCGCACCACCGCATAGGGATGCGAATCGTCTATCTCCTTCAGGAGGTCTGAAACCGTCATCCCATCGTGCCAGGGATGCTGTTTGCCGGCCACCTGAATCATGAATTAACTCCTTTGGCTTTGAGTAATTCCATAACTTCTGGGAAATCGATCCCCAGGCGTTTGGCTGTTTTCCGGGTAGGAATACCGTCCGATGTCCATCCTCTGCGTTTATAGACAGCATCTTTTAGCTTTTCATATTGTTCTTCACGGTGTTTGCGCAACGTGGCCAGTTTTTCAGCGGTGCTTTTGCCGTCAATATCCACCTGGTAAGTTTTAACAAGCTGGTTATCGTAACGCTCTGCCCTGGATTCATATTCCTCATCTGTGACGGGTCCCACAGCCCGGTATGGGATATCGTCGTGCTGACGGCGGCCAAAACCCATTCGCAGGTTAAATATTCGCTGAAAGTTATAGACGGTTTCACTCATTTTAATCAGATCATCGGGACCCACCTCATTACCGGTAACAGCACTGAAGTAGTCCGCATACCATTGGACATGTTTTATCACCTTGGCCGGTTCGTCGGTATCTTTGTTGTCTTCCGGTATTATGTCATTCCAGGGCAGTTTGCACAGGCCGCAAAGTGCGAACCATGTTCGAAACATAGGGAACCAGTGCAGGGCCTCGGCTTTTTGCTCGAAAGTTGGCATAAAGTTGTGTACCATATCCAGAAATATAAGCCAGGCCTCATCGTGCTGGGGGCCCTTCAGCGCCAGACCGTAGCCGCCCTGCTGGGCTAAAGATTCTTTGGTCATGTACTCTGAAAACTCCAATCCCTTGGCTTCCATACCGATGTCTTGCATGATATCCGGAGCCACATTAAAATCCTTCGCAAAAATGGCTTTCATTTTGCGCACCCCCTGCCCGACAATTTGACCGAAGCCTTCTCCGTTCGCCATTTGATGCAACAACTCCAGAGCGGCGAGCCGGTTGCCGAAGCGAAGCTCCAGACTGCCGGTATGAGTCTCGTTGATCAGTCCCATTTCAAAACATTCCATAGCAAAGGCGATACCGGTGCCCACTGAAATCGTATCCAGGCCGTACGCATCACAGTAAAAATTCATTTCAGCGACGGTGTGGGGATCAAATATTCCCAGATTGGAGCCGCAACCTGCGACGGTTTCATATTCCGGCCCGTCGACAAAAACCGCTTTGCCTTTATAGGGACCGGTCAGGGGTACAAAATCCTTGATTCCGTGTGAGCAGGCGACAGTGCAGCCCATCCAGCAGCCGTCAAAGCCCGGATCAAAAAGGCGCCGGTAAACTTCCTGGCCTAAATTGGGGGCCTGAGGGTGTTGGCCGTAGCGAAAATTGTGGGTGGGAAGCAGGTCATGATCGTTCATGATAGTGACCAGATGGGTGGTGCCGATTTTAGCCATTTCGTTTTGCTTGGGGTCCAGTTCCACAATTTCGCGCGAATGCAATTTGGCCACATTTTTCAAGCGGGCTTTGTCCGCCGGGTTATTGGTATCGGCGGTGACATTGTTCCAGCAAGCCACCACTGCTTTCAACCCCTTGTCGGCAAAAACGGTTCCGACGCCGCCGCGGCCGGCCTGTTTGTAGCGGGCGCGTTTGCGTTTGGAGTCATACCAGGTAAAATTCAGGCAGCCGATCAAGGTGTTTTTAGCGCCCGGACCTGTAGAAACCACGGAAATGTTGCGCGGTTTTCCCTGGGCAAAGTGATCGGTTAAAATGGCGGACAGCTCATAGGCGTTATCCGGCAGACCGCTGGTTTCAAAGATCTGAATTTTTTGATTGATCCCGTCGATAAAAACAACGACTTCTTTTGAGGTTTTGCCCTGGATTTCCAGGGCATCGAAACCTGAAAATTTAAGATACGGGCCGAAATAGCCGCCGACGTTGGAATCCATCACCGATGCGGTTGTCGGTGATAGAGTGGCGACAATACTTTTGCCCGAACCCGGATATAGGGGAGTGCCGCCTAATGGACCGGCAGCGATGCACAGCGCATTTTCAGGATCATTCCACTTGGTGGAGGGCTGAACCGCATTCCAGAGCAGCCAGAGATTATATCCTTTGCCGCCGGTAAACGTTTTTTTAGTTTTCTCAGCGACCGGGTTAATTGCGATCTTGCGATCAGAGAGATCTAAATATAAGGTCTGATCGGTATAACCGTTTACAATATCCGGTCTTTCGTATTTCAGAGCTTTAACTTCCTTTAAATCATATTCGGGCATGTCCTTACTCCTTTATTGGCTTCTGGCTTCTTTTCAAAGATTGCAAACCTTTCTTATACATTTAAGTCGATTTGTAATCAAGCTTCAATCTTCCATAATTCAGGAAATTCGCTATCCAGTCGCCAGAAAAATGCAACCCAGCGTGAGTGGCGATGTGCTATCGACCAGCAGCCAGCGGCGAGTCGCCAGTAACCGGCAGCCAGCTGCCAGCACCCAGTGACAAGAAGCCAGGGACCAGACCTATTTCAGTGCTTCTTCACCCACAAATTTCCGGTAGGGCGAAAACTCTTCTAAAACCATTTGATCATCATCGGTGGTTTGATCCGCAATCATCCGGGCCACCAGTTCCCCCGCACCCGGCCCCAGCATCAGGCCCTGACCGCACATGCCCGTGGCATGCAGCAAACCGTTGACCTGCCGGTTGCGCCCCACGATCGGTGAACCGTCCGGGGTCATCGGGTAAAGACCGCGCCAGGTTCTGCGAACTCTTAAGTTTTTTAATCGGGGGAAGAGGTGGACGATGCGGGCACTCACCTGGGGAAGGAATACGGAGGTTTCCCCTTTGTCTGTGCCGATGATAGGGGGGTCGGGGGTGATGCAAAAAATCACCTGTCCGTGCAAGTTCTGGTAGAAATAAAAATTTTTGGATCCCGGCCCCGGGCGGATGTCCACCACCATGCACTTAAAAAACGGCCTGACCGGTTCAGTGATGGCGCCTTCATGGGAATCCGGAACCACCGGAATCTCGATGCCGGCGGTCCGGCCCAGCTTAGTTGAAAAAGGTCCGGCCGCATCAACGACTACCGGAGCCGCGTATCTGTTCTGATCGGTTTCCACACCGATGACCCTGCCGTCTTCAATTTGGATGTTGCCGACGCGTTCTTTAAAGTGAAACGCCACGCCCAGATCAACTGCCCTGCGATAAAAAGCGTTTACTGTCAATAAAGGCGAGATCGAGCCATCATCCGGTGAGAAGGTCCCGCCTCTCAATCCGCGGGGATTAATTCCAGGTATCACCTGCTGCAGTTCTTGCGGCTCCAGATAATCGATATTGAGTCTGTATTTCTTCTGGACGGGCAGCAGCTTTTTTAGCATCGTTTCATCGGTTTTGCGGTAAACCGGAAAGGCATAGCCACCTTTGAGCCATTCGATGTTGTCACCGTGTCGTTTTTCCCAGCGCGCAAAAATTTCAAGGGAACGCCGACAGGTCAAAATTTTACCGGGATCCGAATGGGTGGCCCGTATGCCGCCGATGGCGTGTTTGTTTTCGCCCTGGCCCGGTGACGGATGCATGTCAATCACCCGGGTTTTGATGCCGAGCTTGCCTAACGCCATGGCTGTCGGCACGCCCACCGATCCGGCCCCGACAATGATGACATCACTTGCTTTCAAGGCGACCTCCTCGCTGTGCTCCGGCCAGTATTCCAATCGGGACTTCGACAAACAGGGGCCGATCAACGCGATCCGTTACGGTGCCCGGATCAATGCCTTCTTCCTGAAA
>Ga0255055_10002190_pt1 | contig 13920 bp, 6 predicted proteins | sample JV7_2_27_MG_FD_188633 | JGI IMG/M metagenome (GOLD analysis project Ga0255055, IMG submission 188633) | Seawater microbial communities from Jervis Inlet, British Columbia, Canada - JV7_2_27 | ecosystem: Environmental > Aquatic > Marine > Inlet | place: Canada: British Columbia | collected...
TGAACAATGCGCATTTGTAAATAAAAGACCCTGCCTGCCAAGTTCATCCAGATTCGGGGTAATGGCCTGCGGATGCCCTTTCAGGGTGCCTGTCCAGTCATTTAAATCGTCAATAGAAATGAACAGCACATTAGGTCTTTCAGACTGTTTCTGTGTACACCCGGCTCCTGAAATGATTGCTGCAACTAAGGTGAAAATAGCGATATTTTTATTTTTCAGAATCCTCATGATTGTCGTTTATTAATGGTTAATTTTCTGGCACATCCCAGTTTACCGGCACCTTTACGGTCGGATATGCAATGATATCAAATCTGCTATTAACTTCTTTGTTGTAAAAGTATTTATCTGCAAAATCCAGCAATGCCAGCCAGTCGACGTTTCCCTGGGCATGCCCCCCGGTCCTCCAATGCAGGGCTATATTGTTTTCCCCTCCCAGCCACCGGTACACTTTTTTAGCAGCTTCATGGGTAAGGTATGTCCCAAACGGGTTTGCCCAGTAATCCTGCAGAGCATGTGTATTCATGAATCCCCTCGGTGCAATAACAGCCTTCCCAAAATGTGCATCGAAAGGTGTCCTGGTTTCAAATCCTGCCAGTTTAAAATACTCCGGTGTCCACCAGTGCGGATTGTGGATGCCTGCATGTCCGATGGTCTGGTCATCCATCCCCAGTTCAAAATACCTGTGGCTTGCCGTCCCGCCCAGACCTGAAGAATTTGGTACCGTCAAGGCAATGCGCTCCTCATAAATCCCACCGCAAAAAGCTGTTTTACCGCCTCGAGAGTGCCCAGTAACAACAATCTTCTCCATGTCAATGAAGTCGAGTTTCTCAAAATAATCAATGATCAGTTTATACCCCCAGGCCCAGGCTGCAATGGTACCCCAGTTGTATTCAGGATAAAGGAGGAAAACGCCATTATTCCTGTTCTCATCAATTTTCCTGGCGATATCTGAACCCAGGTCAGTTCTCACATACTGGCACATGATATAACCTCTTCTAATAGCCTCAAGGTTGATCTCATCAGGCACCCTGTTAATGGCTCTGTCGTTCTTGATAACTACCGGGAAAGGTCCACTCCCCTCAGGTTTGATCAACCCAAAGTGAAAATCCAGCGTTTTTCCATTCCGCTTCAGGGTTAAAGTATACAATTTTCTTGTTGCTGTACCTTCATAAATATCTTCTGACAGGGTTTCTCTAACCATTACATCCTTGGAAATAGGAGGCATCTCCCCGTACTGGTAATGTGCCAGCATAGATTTAATGTAATGCCTCTGAATTGCCCATTCTTCTTTTGTTTCAACCCTTTTTCCATCAGGCTTAACAAACGGGTCCTGAAGTCCCACATGCCTTCTCAATTTCTGAACGGGCTTAAAATCATAGAGTTCAGCAACTTGAGCATGGATAACACCCATCATCAGGCTTAGAATGGCTAAAAATAATATCCGTTTTATGCTCATTTGGTTTAGATTATATTTCTATGATAAATTACATGAGGTGAATTTTCTTCACAGGCTTTAATTTCTCTGTTTATCTATAATTTCCCCCGGCAGACATTCTTCGGCATATTTGCACCATTTGGCACAGCCTGTATTGAGACGGGGATTCCGGACCATATTATGACAGTCCGGACAATTATGATACGGTTCATCTTTCCAGAATTCAATTTCATATGCACAATGCGGACATCTTACATCAAAAATATCTTCCGGCTTCCAAAATCTCTGATCCTGTCCCGGACATTTAACCATCATGACATAATATAAAAATACCTTTAGATTCGAAAATTATGAAATTAATTTGATATTAATAATCCAAGTAGAAAATGCCACAAAAACCCATGCCAGACCTTGTTCCAAGCATTTTAACCAGGAATAAAATGTATCATTTCTATTGAGTATAAAACTTATTTTTATATTTATTCTAAATAATTGGCAGCAAGTAGTGTAAGAATATCACTTCTTGTTTCAGTTTTTCAGTGGATTAACGACAGCTGATAAGGTACGGAATTAGCTGGACAGATTCATCTTGCATGAAAAATAATAAAAGTCTTTTTTCAATTGCGCTTCACTTACTCCTGGCAGGATTACTGATGGGCATATCATTCAGTACCGGTGCACAGGTCACAATAAGAGGAGTGATCACTGATGATGAGACCGGGGAAAATCTGATAGGGGCCACTGTTGTCATCAAGGAGACAGCCACCGGTACCGTTACCAACACAGATGGTGAATTTGAATTAACTTTTCAGGAACCACTTCCGTTTACCGTAATTATCTCGTATGTGGGATATGTTTCACAGGAACTGGTCATAGATTCTCCCGGCCAGGAAATAAACATAGGCCTGAATCCTGATGCATACCTTATTGATGATGTCGAGATTAAGGGCAACAGGCTTTCTGAAAAACAAAAAGAGTCACCGCTTACAGTTGAATCAATGGATATCATATCCATTAAGGAAAATCCCTCGGTCAATTTCTATGATGGCCTGGGCATGCTCAAAGGCGTAGATCTGACGGCAGCAAGCATTGGTTTCAAGATCGTAAATACCAGGGGATTCAATAGTACCAGTCCGGTCAGATCCCTGCAGATTATCGATGGGGTTGATAACCAGGCACCTGGACTGAATTTTTCTCTTGGGAATTTTCTAGGTGCTTCTGAATTGGACCTGCAGAGGGTGGAGATCATTGCCGGTGCCAGCACGGCTATGTATGGCCCCAACGCTTTTAACGGGGTGATAAAAATGGTCACAAAGGATCCTTTCCAGCACCAGGGATTGATAGTAATGGCCAAGGCCGGGGAAAGAAATTTACTGGAAGGGGTAATCCGGTATTCAAAGGCATTCAGAAATAAGGAAGATGAGGATAAATTGGCTGTAAAGATTAATGTGTCCTTCATGAGAGCCGATGATTGGGAGGCAACCAACCTCAATGCCACCGAACAGTCACTGGTGGATCCGGCCAATCCCGGCGGCTATGATGCCGTAAATGTATATGGGGATGAAATTTTCACTGACCATTCCGATCCGTATGGACAGAGGACAATGCCCGGATTGGGAATATATTACCGGACGGGATATCATGAAAAGGACATTGTTGATTATGACAGCCGGAATTTAAAGATTGGTAGTTCACTCTATTATAAACTGACTCCGGACATTGTGGCACATTATTCCTATTTCCTCGGGACCGGCACGACTGTATACCAGGGCGACAACCGCTATAGCCTCAAGGATATCGTTTTCCAACAGCATAAAATTGAACTGACTAAACCGGGCAGGTTTTTTATCAGGGCATACTCAACCCGTGAAGATGCAGGGAATTCTTACGACGCTGTTTTCACCGCAATGCTGCTTCAGGAAGCCGCTAAATCAAAAAATAACTGGAGAAATGATTACAGTACCTATTGGCTCAGGGAAGTAAGAAATAATGTAAGGGCGCTGCCAGGATTTCCTCCATTGCAGAATCCCTTTGATTATGAAGGGGCAAACCTGGCGTTGGAACAGAACCTCGAATCACTCTACAAATGGCACGCTGATACGAGGCAGTTTACTGATGGCCCGGGTTACAACCCAACGATTAGCTCTGCTTTCCTCGAACCGGGAACGGAAAGATTTGATACAGTATTTAACAGAATCATTTCCAGTACAAGGCTTCTCGAAGGAGGGTCCGGGTTCAAGGATAAGTCAGCACTAACTCACATTCACGGTGAATATAGTATTTCGGAAGAATTTATCGATGTTGTATTGGGTGGAAGTTTCAGGCTTTACAAACCAAATTCCTCGGGTACCATTTTCAGCGATACGGGCAGCGTGGTTATCACCAATTATGAATACGGTTTTTATACCAGCCTGGAAAAAAGATTCTTTGAAAGGGACCTGATCGTAACTGCGACAGCAAGGCTGGATAAAAATGAGAACTTTAATTTTTTACTCTCCCCAGCGGTATCAGCAGTCTACCGATTAGATGCCAATAATTATTTCAGACTCTCGTTCTCTTCAGCCATCCGTAATCCTACTTTACAGGATCAGTATCTGTATTATAACGTGGGTCCCGCCAAACTGATAGGAAATATCAATGGTTTTGACTCACTGGTAACCATTCCCTCCCTGCTCGATTATAGGAGTGAGTTGAACAGGGATAGACTTGTGTGGTTCAATGTACCCCCGGTCAGACCTGAAAAAGTAAAAACCATTGAAATTGGCTACAAAGGGACCCTGTTTAACACTCTTTTCATAGATGCTTCCTATTATTTTAGCATCTACAGGGATTTTCTCGGCTTCAACATAGGATCGACCCTGGAATTTGATCCGGGTAGCGGAATTCTCGTTGACAATCAGGTTTACAGGATTTCTGCCAATTCTCTTGATATGGTTACCACTCAGGGATTTAGTATTGGGATCAATTACTACTTCAGTAAATACTATTCGCTGATTACCAATTACTCATTTAACCGTCTGAACCGGCGCGGATCTGATGACCCGATCATTCCGGCTTTCAATACCCCGGAAAATAAGTTCAATATCGGAATATCAGGAAGGGATATAATAGCCCAGATAAGTTTATTAAACAGGATATCGGACCGATTACCGATTATATTTCTGAAGAATTGTGGATTCTATGTGAACTATAAATGGCAGCAGGGCTTCCTTTTTGAAGGTTCTCCGCAGTTTACCGGGCATATTCCAGGTTATGGCATGCTGGATGTCCAGTTGAATTACCGCGTGCCTAAAATCCGCACCACATTTAAAATTGGTGCATCAAATATCCTTGATAACAGGATATATCAAACCTATGGTGGCCCACTTATCGGAAGGTTAGCCTACGTAAGTGTGCTGGTTGAATTGGATAGGGGGGTATTTTAAATTGTATTTATGAATAAATTATTCCGGATTTTAGATACATTTGCTTTTAATACACAATTAGTTACGAAATCTTATTCATGATCTTATGAAAAAAATTCTACAATGTGGCTTAATTTTCGCCATTTGTCTGATTGCATTTCACTCCAGTGCTCAGAACAGGTATCTAGATGAAGTTTTTACAGATGTGATCCTTGAATCTGACGTCAAGTACGCTGAAAACTATACTGTAATTACCGGAGCACCAGTTATGGAGGATCTCCTGATGGATGTTTATATGCCTGATGGAGATAACGAAGATATGCGTCCTCTGATCATTATGACCCACGCTGGCAGCTACCTTCCTAAGGGTTTCAATACCCTGCCATTCGGAAACAAGAATGACAGCTCCCTTGTGGAAATGTGCACTCAATTTGCTAAAAGAGGCTGGGTGGCAGTTGCCATGAATTACCGCCTCGGATGGAATCCGATTGCTCCTTTGCAGCAAGATAGAGCAGGTACTATCATGAATGCAGTCTACAGGTCAGCACAGGATGCCCGGACCTGTGTCAGGTTTTTCCAGGATGATGCAGCCAATGCTAATGTCTACAAGGTGGATACCACGAAAATTACAGTGGGTGGTTCTAATTCAGGCGGATATACCGCGCTCACAGCTGCATATCTGGATAAAGTCAAGGAAATTAATCTGTTCAAGTTCCAGGACTCGCTGGGAAATTCCGTTATTAACCAGGCAATTACAGGTGGTTTTTATGGTGAGGGAGGAATGGCCGGAGTAAATAATCACAGTAATCCGGGTCATAATTCAGAGATTCAGCTGGTGCTTAATTTAGGAGGTGCTATAGGAGACACCAGCTGGATGGAGGCAGGTGATATCCCCGTTGTCACATTCCACGGAGTTGCCGATGTAACTACTCCATTCATGACCAGTGTTGTAATTGTATTGGCTACCGGCCAGCCGATTGTTGAGGTCAGCGGGAGCCATGATATTGCAAGGTATGCAAATGAACTGGGACTTAATCAGGGATTTATCGATGCGGGTTTCGATGATCCATACACCCAGGTTGCACAGAGCCGCTATCCTTATGAAGGTCTGTTCCCCTTTCCCGGGCTCGCAGACGGACTTGAGCCCTGGGCATGGTATGATCCTGCGGATCCGAATATCGATAATGAAACACCAGGGGCCACCGGATTCGGTTCGAAAGCCAATCCCTTTGCCTCCAAGCCGAAGGCACTGGCCTTCATTGATACCATCATGGGATATTTTTGTCCCAGGGCCGCCGTTGCTCTGGACCTGAAAACCTGGCCCGTTGGTATAGAAAGCACCAGCACATCTGAGATTCTGCATATCTATCCCAATCCAGTTACTACATCTGTCTTTATTGAAAGTAGTTCCCGTGATCTAATACTCGGTATAGAGCTGTATAATATGCTTGGACAATTGGTAAGAAGGGATCCCACTATCAATGCTGTCCGGTACCGTTTTGAAAGGGATGATATACCTTCTGGCTTTTACCTGTTGAATGTTAAGCTAATGGACCGGAAGGTGACAAAGAAAATTTTGTTTAAATAGCAGGATTTCAGTTCTCTTTCATCATTGCCTGAACAGTCGGGAAATTACTTAGATCAGTATGTGGTAAAAACTGTGCTGCAGTGTATTGATCCATATATTCGGGATACTTACTCAAGTCAATGTAGGTCATTCTTTTGGCCAGATTCAATTGTTTTGTCTTGAATTCGTTGGACAGTAATAACATGTACGATCCCATCAGGGAAGCATTTCCGATATATTGAAATCTCTCCGGCGGCAGATCAGGTATCAAACCTATGATGATTGATGCCTGCAAGTCAAGGTATCGTCCAAATCCCCCTGCAATATAAACATTTGCAATATCATCAAACCCAATTCCTATCTGGTCTAACATAAGGCAACAAGCTGAGTAAATGGCTGCTTTTGCACGAATGATATTGGCTAATTCAGATTCTGAGATCACGATGGGCTTAGAAGTACTGGTTTCTTCTTCCGGTACAATTGTATAAAAAGCCTGCCGGCCGGAAAAGGTAATGTTCGGACTTTTTTTAGTGCGGTTTATTTTGCCGGCAGGATCTATCCAACCGGTTTGAAACAGGTTTGCAAGAAGAGAAATCATTCCGGTACCACAGATCCCTGTTGGACTGACATCACCAATAGTGGAACAGGTAACCGATCCCGTTGCTTTATCAACTTCAACACGCTCTATTGCTCCATGAGCAGCACGCATACCAGCATCAATTCCTCCACCCTCAAAAGCCGGACCGGCTGAGCAGGCGCATGTCATCAGGAATTCCGAGTTTCCAACAACAATTTCACCGTTGGTACCAATATCAATAAAAAGATTAACCTGGTCAGTATCAGTTGAAAGATCAGTGCATAGAAGTCCGGCCCCAATATCACCCCCAACATAACTGCCGACAGCTGGTGAAATGTAAATCAGGGAACCCGGATGAATATCTATACCCGTTTCATTGGCGGATAAATAAGGTACTTCAAATATGGTTGGTGTATAGGGTTCTAGGCGGATATATTCGGGATTTAAACCAAGCAACAAATGGATCATAGTAGTATTACCGGATATGACGGCATTGCTTATTTCTTCAGGTCTCACAGTAGTATCATCACTCACCTGTTTTATCATCCGATTAATCGTTTTCAATGCCAAAAGACGTAATTCTTCCATCCGGTCAGCCCGATTAGCATAATTAATTCGGCTGATAATATCCAGTCCACATTTAATCTGGGCATTATAATCAGCACGAATGGCCATGATTTTATCAATGGATTGGTCAACCAGCAGCACACTAACCGTTGTTGTCCCAAGATCAACCGCAATACCCAATTGTCTTGATGTGCTGTCCCCCGGTTCAACATTGATCACCTGATATTGACCTGGCTGGCTTACCAGCGTTGCAGTTACTTTACCCTCCTTATCACGTAACATATCAGCAAGAGACCTAATTACAGGAAGGGAATAAATAAATTCCTTTTTGCCGCATTCCGACTGAAGACTTCGTGTAAGCCGGTCAACATCGGAAAATCCATCTTCAGGCTGTGGTTCGGGCACTTCAGTATATATTTTAAATGCCAGAGGGGCCAGCTGGGAAGACTTTGGAAATAGCTCTTTACGAATTAGGCTGGCATCAACATAAGCATCCGTGGATTTGCCTTCTTTAATTTCAACCTGTTCGGGTATATTAGCAGTGACCGGAGTATCAAGTACTTTTGTGCGACATGCCTGGACATAAGCATCCTTTCCTTTTGTTTCAGCCAGTATGTCAGTGCTGTTTGAATCCACTTCTCCTGAAACAATACGCACGAGGCAGTTACCACAGGTACCTTTTCCTCCACATGGAGTAGCAATCTCAACGTTTGCCAGTTTTGCGGCATCAAGTAGTTCCGTACCCTGATCAACACTGGCAGTTCTGCCGGATGGCTGAAATGTAACAACTGGCATATTTTGCTTAACAGCTGATTATAATGGATAATCTATTTAAACTTCAGGTTTACAAAACTTTCGATATCGGCTGCTTCCTGGGGACCGACAAGTACTTTCCAGCCAGGCAGGCTTTCTTCCAGTTCTCCACTGATTTGAGCGACATAACCGGGAATGACAATTTCCCGGGTGGTCACCTGCTCCTCAAATCCCATCTCCTTAATAGATTTAGCGATAGATGGTCCTGAAAATTTGCCGGCAGCCCATGCTGTAAGCACACTCATTCCTTCGCATTGTGGGACAATCAACCAGGCACTAATGCCACTGTTTTCAATTTCACCTGCTACTATGAAGTAAGTCAGCGAGAAGTTGGTCGTTAAAAATACCGGGGAGTCCTTTTTAGGTTCGCCAATGGGATAGGGTTTTGGATCTACCTGGATTGGGTTCTGAGGATCGGTATAAATATTTAATCTCAAAGTCATTAATGCAACAAGCTGGGCCGGATCAAAGGATGGCAGAACACAAATCCCTCCATATTTGATAATTTCATTAAAAGCAAGGACAATATCATCTGTAAAATCTCCAGAATCCAGGAATGTTAAGCTTGCATAACCTAGTGATTTTTCGTTTGCTCTCAAAGCCATACGCCTGGCAATTGAATTAACCTGAAACTGTTCGGCCAGTGAATGTGTTTGAAAATGAAGCATTAAATCATTAAATCCATCTTTCTTCAGTTTTGCAGAAAGTGCAATGATTCCATCGAGATTGGGGGCTGTAACCGCAAGTACATGTTTATTTTCAACCGCAATTTCTGTCAGTTCATCTGCTGTTTCCATTGTAACTGAAGCCAATACACTATGTGAACCACTGACAGCCTGTCCTGCTTCCCTGAGCGCCTTAACATCAGGACTACGAATCACCAGGGGGCGATGCACTATCTCCCAGGCTTTCTTAGCCAATCCCGCAAAATTTTCAATATCATCACCTTTCTGCGTGACAGCGATCATGTCTACCGTATATGTTTCTCCTACACGCTCGAGATTATACCCTTTTATTAAACCTAATGTCTCCTCAATATAATCAGGCGGATCAGTATCATTGATATTTATGGCAAGTAATGTCTGGTGAACGAAGGTTTTCTCGTGACGGTACAAAACAGTTTCTTCACCCAATTTCAATTTTTGATCGGGGCCAAGCTTAATGCCTTTGACAGGAGGTTCGCTGGCTGCGCCGATAATTTTCTTTGCTTCTTCCGATGCATAGGGACATTTTGCCAGTTCCACCTTCTTGCTCGCCAGTTTCAGCGCGAACGCCAGACAGGTGTTTGAACCACATTCTTTGCAGTTTGTTTTGGGTAAAAGTTTCTGTATTTGTAAACCTGTTAATGCCATCTTCCATCCATTAGTTTGAAAATAGTCTTTTTGACTGCTATTGCCGCTTCGGGGTGATATAAAATGAGAATATCAGCACCGGCATACAATAAACTCAATGCAGTTGCCAGTTCCCAGGAATAAGCGCGCCTTTCCAGATTGCCCCATTCCGGAAAGGCAGTTTCTGAGGCTTTGAATTCCTTTACTTTTGCACATTCCTGTCCGGGAGAAACGATCATCGGGGCTGAAAGCATTTCATCTCCTTGCAAGCCTGTCAGACGGATGCGTTCCATCACAGAATAGGTATATTCTATTCCATATCCCGTTGCCCCGGTCAGTGGATCCATAATTACCTGCCCTTTTTTTACATCCATATTTGTTAACAGGATGTTGAGCTGTTTTCCGATATTCACATCAATGGGACTCTGTGCAACAACGGTATGGCCATATGCCATGGCTGTCCCGGCTATGGTGCGGTAGTTGTCCTGTTCCACCCAGTTAAGCAGGAGATTCTCCCCTGCGCAGGCCTGGGCCACGGCTTTCATAACTTCGTTATTACGTTCAAAGTTATTATGGCCGGTTATAATAAGTGGTACATCAACGGCTGCCAGGACAGATTTTACAAGTTCGACTGACTGCTCCGGTGACCGGTTCCCCTTTTCCGGGTGTGTTCCTTCCAGGCGGACGCTTATCAGGTCAGCTCCATATTTATCGATGCATACCTGAGCCATTTTTGCTGGATCATGTATAACATCCCCATAAATATTCCGGAGTGTCTCAGGATATTTTTCACTGATCACATCGAAGACCTCCATGGCTACCAGCGGGCGATTGGGCATCTCTCCCTCCCATAGATGAAATGGCATACAGGTTGACCCCCCCACCGTGTATGTACACCCACGGGTTCCTCCTTGTTCCTTTGTTGCCCCTAATATGACCTGCCATACCGGTACTTCACAGGATTCCTTCGGTATCTTGAATGCTTTGATCGCATGGATGCGTTCCTCTGCTGTGGGTCCTTCATGAATAGTCTCAGTGAACTTTGGTGGCTCTTGTTTTTCAGTTCTTAAGGTATGATCTTCTCCTGAAAATTTCTGTTCTAGTGAATCTTTGACTTTGCGGGCAACTTCACTGCTATCTGAGGAATTGAGATCCGCCAGGACTTCCCGCACTATCTGATCTTTGATCTGTTTGAATATTTCAGGGCTTATATGCACATCCTCATCAGGAGCCTTCGATGGCGAAACCACGTGCTCTGATACTTCTTCTTCAGCTGTTTCTGTCCCGGTTTCAGTATGAGACTCTGCGTATAGTGTCATGTCTTCCATTTCAAGCGCAGGATGGGATGTCTTTTGCATGAAATCACGAATAATCTCTACCTCATGGCCTATTGTTTCATCAGCGATCTTATCCATTAAATCAGGAACACCTTGTTCAATGAAGCGTTGATTCAGATCTGCTGCCAGGATCTCTTTCAATTCCTTGGGCATCCAAACCAGTCGTTTAAATCCACCTTCAGCATAAAGAAATTTTTTGGATGTCAGAAATACTTTTCCAACGCCAATAAAGCCCGGTGTTTGTTGTCCACCACCAACATTTCCTGCCAGGGTTGCGAATGTCATACCTACCGGTGTTTCACCTGTAAATTCACGGTTTACCGCCATCACTCCATTCAACTCAGGGACGTATGCACAGATGACTTCAAAGCATCCGCAGCTGGTCATGGGCCTGTCCATAATGGAGTAAGCACAGAAACTGGCCAGGGTTTTATGGCTGTGGATATATACAAAATCATCAATGCCTTTCCAGACACCTTTTACAGGATCAAGACATTTGCCTTTCTTCACGGGCTGGTTCGGTCCGGTTTCATCAATTTCAAATGCAGCTTTACCATCCAGCCAGTTGTATGCACCACATAAACCCAAGCGCTCGGGAGTGATAATGCAAACATGGTCAGGTGCAAAGGATTGGCATAATGTACAGGAATAAAATAAATCGACAGATTCATCCGTCATGGCTTCCAGCCGGCGGTTCCGTTCATCATAAATTTTTCTTGCTACAGAAATGCGTTTTTCAACCTCTTCGCCATCGGTAATCAAGGTCACTTTTACCTTGTCAACGATGGCAGGATAATCGGAAATTAACTTGGCATGAATGATCTCACCGTAATGCTTTAATCGCAAGCCATTGGCAAATCCGGTTTTTGATACACGGGTCCAGACAATATCTCTCTGTCCCATATGCCAGATCCCTTCTGCACCATTGAGAAAATGATGAACCTGGCGCTCCAGGACCGGTTCAAAATCAGTTTGCATTTTTCGTCCGGCGACTTCAACCCAGATACTTAATGGCAGTGCAGATCCTTCCTTGACTGAATCAATATCAGGACCAATAAGTTCAATATCCCCGTCAGTGATTTCGTTTAATTCGGCTGATGTAACGAATTCAAATGCGGTGCTTATATTTCCGCCGAATTCAACATGTACATCTTCTTTGCGGATGCGTTCTCCTTCGAAAGCGGGACCATAGGGTACCGGTACCGGAACCTTGGTGATCCTGATCTTACATCCCCGTACAACCAGTGCTTTTTCAACCATGGATTCATAAGGCACCCTGGATACAACATGTTCATAGGTACAGACACCGGTTGGCAGTATTTCAGGGATATCCGTGTCTGTAATTACAGGAAAACCATAGTTAATGGCACCGGCCGCAACAGCATATTTATCAGGTGTTACCTCGCCGAATGCAAGCACAAAAGCAAAGACACGGTTTTTATTATATTTCAGGTTGGCTTCGTAATCACCCGAGCTCACTCCCCCGAATGACAGTGCGACACGATTGGCAAATCCCAGTGCATAGATCAGGGATGATACATCTTTTCCAAAAGGCACCAGGCGGGTTTCCCATCCCAATTGTACACCTTCTTCCTCAAGCTGTTCGGCAAATTGTTTATCTCCGGTACAGCCTCCCATAAAGACATAAATGTTCTTTTCCTGCAGTTCCTTGGCAATTTTAACTGCGATCTGGTTGTTGGGGGCAGCGCCGGTAATGGCAGCAAAACCCGGGGCAGTACCGTCAACAAATTCAATGCCCCGTTCACGCATTATTTTGTCGTCAGCGGCCCCCATCCATATTCCATTGACAGGATCAGGTCCGGTGATATACTTGCAGGCCTCAATAATCTCACAGGCAAAAAGTGCCGCCACACCTGCATCCAGGGCATTCCCCAAATATGGAAGCCAGACTTTCTCGGAGGGACGGGAAGGCAATAATTCCTTGGCAAATTGTAAAGTCTTTCTTAAATCAGCCAAAGTTTCTGTTTTCTCCCCTGTAAATGAATATATTATGGGCAGGGAATAAGCAGTATCAGGGAAATCTACCTTACAGGATCCTCCCCTGGCATTAATTGCTTCGGTAAGTTTGGCATCCGCAGTGGCAACCCACTGTATGGCCCCCTCAATGGCACTATCACAAATAATTTTTGACATCAGTGCGCCCTTCTGTCTTTCATATCAAACAGTTTTCTTTCTGCTTTTTTGTTAATACCAAGTTTCTCTCTTTTATTATGAAGAAGTTCCATAATCTTATCGACCGCTTCAAGCGGATCTGACACATTATGGAATGATGCATCAAACATTTTATTTGTTTCTTCATTAAGAAAATGCCTCACATTTTCGGAACCTGAAATATGGAAAGGATGGCCCAGGATCACATCGACACCCGAGGCTACGAAATAGCAGCCGATAGCAATGGCCTTCTCGCTCATCCATTCGGGAGCAACACCAACGGCAGGAATTTGTGAAATGTCCTCACCGAGACCACCTTCATAAACCATTTCCGTTGCGGCTTCCAGGATCCGCGTGTTATCCACACAGCTGCCCATATGTAAAACAGGCGGAATACCTACGGCTTCACAAACCTCTTTGAGTCCTTTTCCGGCTTTTTCCAAAGCGGTTTCCGGGGTCATCATACCTTCTTTTGCAGAGGCAACAGCTGCACATCCGGTTTTTAGTACAAGCACATTTCGCTTTATTAATTCCCTGGTCAGGATATTTATATAGGCATCAACTTTTGTTTTGGGATTTGTACATCCTACAATTCCCACCACACCCCTGATACGGTCTGCCATAATAGCATCGTTCAAAGGCCGGAATGATGGGCGGAACCTGCCACCCAGCATGTATTTGATGGCGTCTATGCTGAAACCTCCAATCAGAGGATTA
>Ga0255055_10002191_pt1 | contig 13918 bp, 6 predicted proteins | sample JV7_2_27_MG_FD_188633 | JGI IMG/M metagenome (GOLD analysis project Ga0255055, IMG submission 188633) | Seawater microbial communities from Jervis Inlet, British Columbia, Canada - JV7_2_27 | ecosystem: Environmental > Aquatic > Marine > Inlet | place: Canada: British Columbia | collected...
CACCATATAGTTCTTTTTACCAGTTGTTTCATATTGTAGGAAATCTGGTGTCCAATCATCAAATTCAAAAGTTCGAGACTCTCCAGGTTCAAGGTTGTCACCTTGACATGCAGAGTCTGAATACTCTGGAACCAAATCAAATGCCTTCAAAGAAATATCATCGATATACCAATTGTTAAAGTAGTATGGATCTCCTTTAAACCAGAATCCTATATACAGAGTTTCGTGTCCACCAACAATTGAACATTCAACTTCATAATTCCCACTTTTTCTTGGTTCTTCATGCCAAGCTGTATACCATGTTTCTCCATCTGTACTATATCCTGCTTCCAATGAATAATGTCTTTGACCATAATTATGATGTATATAGGATTTAAACTCAAATAGACAACTTGAATAGTTTGTTGCGTTAATTGCATAAGAATATAATACATGATTTGATTTTGCTTTAGAATAGTGAAGTCTTGCTTCAGGGGAAGATCCTCCAGAGGAGGAAGAAAAAGATTTAATCCATCCATAACCAGGATCGGAATCCTTATGCTCGTCATACCAGCCTTCAGGTGGAACAGTATCCCAAGAATCTTCAGCGAGTAAAGTATCAAGAAGTATTGGTTCACCTATTTCTATATCAATGGGGATGCAGCAATCAGCATATTGTCCTACATTCTTTATCGTTGCTTCAACAGGGTATGTTTTACCAGGCCCATTTTGATATGGAGATCCAATACTTGTTAACTCTAGGTCATGGAAAAAACCAAAATGCAACTCTATTAATTTGTATTTATTATCATTCATGGGATTTTGATCCCCCTCCAAGATAGTAAATGCATGTACTGTATAATTTACCCATTTGTTTTCATACTCAGGATCCTGCCATAGTGAAGGTGTCCAAGTTGGAAATTCAATTGTTGTTTCCTCGCCAGGACCAATGGTTATATCTTCAACAAGCTCAGCATATTCTATAGAATCATTAGTTCCTTCAAGAAGGATGCTGTCAAGAACGAACCAATTATAGTAATAGTAATACCCAATCAACTCCCATTTTATTTGAAAATCCTCTCCCATGTTTTCACCGAATCCGTAAAAGTCAATTTCAAATAAGTTACCTTCAAACTCATGGCCAAGTGGATTATCCCATGGTGAGACATCTTTCCATGGACTAGACTCATTCTTTCTGACCTTGACAAAGAAATTACAATACTGTGGGTAATTCAAATTTCCAGCAAAATAAAATGTTAGTGACAATTTTTTATATTCACTTGCATCAACGGGTTTTGAAGTAATATAGGCGCTATAATTTTGAACCTGGTTATATTTAAATAAACATGCACAAGGAGGATCCGGACTGCAACTATCATTACATTGTGTAAATGAATCTGTCTCCCAACCTTCTGGTGGAAAAGAACCAGAGAAGTCTTCCCACATCAATGTTGAACTAGATGGATTTGTTTGATTATTTATTTCCATTTGTGCATAAAAAGTTTCATAATTAAGGCCATAGTTTTTCACCAATAGCTCCATTTCCATCTCTGGAATAGCATGACTAGATTTTGATGGCTTGACAATTGCTTTAACACCGACATCATGCTCTGCCGGACAACAACATGCCATAATCATAGAAGCAGTTATTTCAGCACCACACTCGAAATCACCTAAGTGAGTTAATTCACCTGTTTCAGTATCACATGTTGCTAAAAATCCTGATTGGGAATAAGCAGTCAAGTAAAGAATGTCTGTATCCCAGTCAAATGCACCATCCTGCGCATAAATTAGGTTTTGATTCATGCTACCTACCTCTATAGCTTCACCAGTTTCAAGGTCAACTGTATAAAGCGTAGATGAACCACTGAAAAGGACATCCCAAGCGTAACATATCCCCTGCATATTAATTGCAATAGCAATTATAGTTTTACCTGACAGTCCAAAACTACCAATAAGGTCTTGTTCACCAGTCTCTGGATCGTATTCAATCAGATGTGTACCAGATGCACCATATAGTCTGTTATATACTGGGTCCCATGCCAAACCGTTACAAGCTGTTCCGCCGCCACCGATTTGTTCCATATCAAAAGTGTATGGATCTATTTTCCATAGACCACCGCTGTTATATTCACATCCATACCATTCTTCATCACATGTCCAAGTACCACCAGCTAGAATGTATCCTGAACCAGTACCTTGATCTCCAGTTATATTACCAGGATCGTCTAAAGGAAAATAACAAGGTCCTTCCTCCTCACATGAATCATAACCAATATATCCGTACATTAATTTAGATTCTAAAGAGAGGGCTTGGTTAATTTTTCCATCTCTTATTTTATTGTTATTTCTAACTGTTGTTAGGCTATTTGGTTTTTTTGAATGTCGATTTGGATCTAAACCTGTTAAAGTTCCTCTTTGTTGTGTTATTTCTTTTTCATCATCTTCAAAATTAGAATTATTTATCTCGGATTTGTCACTAAGTTTCACAGATAAAGAGCTACTTGAAATCAGCATTAATGCAACTAAAAAAGCAGCAATAATCATTGTATTTTTAACAAACTTCATAATCATGTATACCCCCCCGGAATAACCAATAATTTCTGCAGAGTTTTAGATGTCACATATGAACTTGTATCACTCTGCGTCTGTTGTTGATTGTTCAGATTATAAGTGCAAGTTACTTGATCTAGTTCATCAATGGCCATGTTTCCAGCAATGTCATATGCAACTACTGTAATTATTATATTTAGTCCACCGTGATATATGAAACTCCACTTAAATTCTGGACCAGATCCCACTATGGTTTCTTGCCATACTCCGTTAAAAAAGAACTCAACTCGGTCAATACCGCTAGTAACATCAGATGCAGTTGCAGTAAATAGCAATGTCCAACCAACTAAAGGATTACCGCCAGTTACCTCATATGTAAGTTCAACAACTGGATCTGTTTGGTCCATATCTATGGTAAACCTATTAGGTGGTGATTCTTCGTTACCAACGTTATCAATTGCCCAGTATTCAACCTCGACATCCTCTCCATCATGTTCTTGAGTCAGTAAGAATGTTCCTCCATATCCAAGTAGGGTTTCAACAGGCCCACCATTAATTCTGTATTTGATTTCTGCAACTCCAGAAGAAACATCTTTTGACACGGGATCATATGCTGTAAGTATTACTTCAACATCATCAACATACCAGCCATCATCACCATCTGGATTTGGTGGACAAAGTTCGTGAGATGATACTGGATTTGTGCCGTCAACTCCGATTCCCCATCTTTTTTTGTTATTTTTAGGAGCATCATCATTTGGAGCTGGCATATCTAGCAATAAACCGTAACGGCCTTCTAATAAAAAGTTAAAATCTCCAAATTCTAGGTCATAAGTTCCACCTAGGGGTTCATCTAGATCGATATTTGTTATATTTTCATCAAATAGTTTTATTCCATAATATGGATCAGTAATATACTCCCAAATCTGTGCATTACAAGTTATATCTAATTCCTCAAATGTACCATAATTTATTGCTACAGCCTCAATGGATTCAGTACCTAGCTGGATATAAGAATTTAAACTAGGACAACCACCTGTCCAACCATACAAGGACCAAGCAAGGTCATATTCTTCTCCCCATAAATATGAGGAAGTTGACCATCTTGGCCAACCCCAAGATGGAAGATCAGCCATGACTTCGCATCCTTTGGATGGTGCAGTTAATAGGTATGCTAAGTCATTCGTGATTCCCTCTGGTTGGAAACCAATCCACCATTGACCTGCAGGAAGGACGACTTCATCAAATATAACATCAACTGCTATCTCGGGAAGACCAAAATAGTAATCACCTGTTGTATCTTCATAAAAATCTATTACTTCCAGTTCAATGTATTCATCTTCAGATGGCTCACAATCACCAGTTTCTTCGAAGATATATACTTTTACTGTTTCAAGATTACCTTCTCCATATCCATCACCCCACACAAATCTAAATTGTCCCCCAATAACATAACAGTCTGCATCAATATAGAAATCATCTATAAGAATGTTAGATTGGCCATTATACATAGAACCAGGTAAACCATTTCTTCCATCAGGATCGCCATTGTACCAAAAAAGTTCTCCCCAACCATGACCTTCATCTCCCTCAGGTGAAGTAATCTTTTCAATAGCAGGATCGTGCCAGTAATCTAACGTGAAATATATTGATTTGACGTCGTTATCAGGATTTTGATCTCCCTGGATATAAATCTCTGAATGAACTACGTAATCCCTCGAACCAGTTGTTTCATATTCAAAGAAATCAGGTGTCCAATCCTCAAACTCGAAAGTTCGGTTCTCTCCAGGTTCAAGATCGTCACTTTGACATGCAGTGTCTGAATACTCTGGAACATAATCTAATACTTTTACAAAAACATCGTCGATACACCAATAATTAAAGTAGTACGGTTTTCCAGTTACCCAGAATCCAATATAAGTTGTTTCATGTCCTCCTTCAAGGACACACTCAACTTCGTATCTTCCACTTTTTTTAGGTTCCTCATACCAAGTTGGATACCATGTTTCTTTATCATGACTATACCCTGCCTCAAGTGCATAGAGTCCCTCACCAGAATAATGATTTATATATGATTTAAACTTAAAACTATAACTTGAATATTCTGAAGTATCAATCGCATAGGAATAAAATACAAAATCTGGTTTTGCTTTTGAATATCGAAGTCTTGCCTCATGTGGAGACCCTCCAGAATAAGTAGTATTGGATTTAACCCAGCCATAATCAGGATCCAGATCCTTATGTTCATCATACCATCCTTCAGGTGGAACAGTATCCCAAGAATCCTCGGAAAAAATAGTATCATGAACTATCAGTTCACCAATTTCAATGTCAATAAAGATACAGCACTCAGCATTTTGTCCAATATTTTTAATGGTAGCCTGTACTGGAAAAACTTTTCCAGGTCCATCCTCACAAGGTGAGTCAATACTTGTTAACTCTATGTCATGCATCCATGGGAAGTACAAATCTAGTATTTTTTCTTTATAATTGTTTATTGGTTTTTCATCTTCAAGTAGTAGGGCATATGCTTTTACGATATAATCTTGCCAGGTATTTTCAAATTCAGGATTTTGCCATTGAGTAGGTGTCCATGTTGGGAAATCAACAATTTTTTCCTCTCCTACTTCAAGTACGATATCTTCAATTGTCTCATTATACTCCTCGACATTACTGAATGCTGTTATTTTAACATCATCAAGATAGAAATAATTATAATAATAGTAATATCCTGAATATAAAAACCTTACCTGGAAGCCATCTCCCATGTCACCACCAAATCCATAACAATTGATTGTGTAAAGATCACCAGCATAGTTCTTATTTAGCGGATTATACCAAGGTGAGACATGTATCCATGGGCTAGTATCATTCTTTCGATAACTGATATAAAAAGAACAATATTGTGGATAATTTAAATCAGCAGCCCATCTGAATGAAATTGTGACTTTCTCATAACCAGTAGCATCCATCGGAGGAGTCATAATAAAGTTATCATAGTATTGACCACCTTCGATTTGCCAATTTTTGTATACTGCTGCTTCGGGTGATTCTCCACCAGCTACATTTGTAAACGATTGGTTCCAAAAATTAGTTGTCCATCCATCTGGTGGGAAGGTTTCTGAGAAGTTTCCCTCAAATAGAACTGGACCTTCTTCAAATTTATATAATTGCATTTTAACATCAGTTGTCTCAGCGTTGTTACCTCTGTTTTTCACAGTAACATTCATCGGAATATTTTCTATTGCATAACCACTTTCTGGGGAATTGATTTCTTTAACTTCGACATCATGTGGATTATAGGTATTGGGAATTGCCAGACAAGTAATCTCAGCTCCTCCCTCAAAATTTCCAACCAGGGTACATTCCCCTGTATCCTCGTTACATTCATAGAGTCGTCCAGTACTTCCTGTATAGGTAGTTATGTACAGTATATCATTATAAAAATCAAAATGGCCATAAGCACCAAAAGTAGGATCAATACCAAGTGGACCTACTAATGTACCTTCACAAGTCTCAATGTCAATAATCCAAAGATTATCAGAATCCCAACCATACAAAGTACCATCTATATCAAATGCAATATCAATTAAATAGTCAGGGTCACCATCAAAAGAACAAATTAACTCTCGTCCATCTTTAGTAATATCAATTGCCGATAGGCTTGACCCACAAACACTATACAATCTTTCATCTATAGGATTATAAGATAAACCACAACTTGTACCACCACCGCCAATTTGGTCCATATCACCAGTTTCTGGGTCTATCTCCCATAAACCACCGGTGTTATATTCAACACCAAACCATCTATCATCACCTACCCAAGTCCCTCCAGTAAGGAAATAAGCAGATTCAGTGGGAGCAAGTGAGGTGATCATTCCTGGATCATCTAAATCAAAATAACATGGTCCTTCAGGGTGTCCAGAACTTCCACTATATGCAATATAACCATATCCAATATTTCCACGAGATAGTATTTCTTCTGACCTATATTCATTTTTTACAGTATTTATAGATGAAACAATACTTGCTCCCATAAACAAAAATATTATTACAATTACTAACAACTTTTTTATCAACTATACCACCCCAGAATATCTAAATAACACTGTATTAATGGAAACCTTTCAAAAAAATGTGAAAATCCCACAGATTTTATTTGATAAGTATTACTTCTGATGCTGGGAAACGTGTTAATTTCTGAGGAATTAACTATTACAATAACCTGATTACAAGCCTGATCCCAAGCAATAAACTTTAAGGTAATGTAAAGGTCACCAGATATTACAAAACTCCAACTGTAAGTTGGTCCCGGACCAGTAATTGTATCTTGTAAGGCATCATTTAAAAAAATCTCTATTCTATCTATACCACTTGTCTCATTGGCAATATTTATAGTAAATGTTATACGCCATTTACTCCATCCAATTTTTTCTACATCCCACTTAACGTCCATCTCAGGAGCGGTTTTATCAATATCTAGTGTTGCTGACTTAATATCTTCAAAATTACCCATATTATCAAGTGAGTAATACTCAATAAGAATATCTTCTCCCTCCTCTGAAATTATAAACGGAGATTCATATATCTCCAAATCCCCACCATTTATTCGATAAAAAGTTCTATATACACCACTTTCGTCTGTAGCATCCAAAATTACTGTGACATTACTAATATACCAGCCATTACAACCATCTGGCTCTGGTGGTTCAAATGATATGTTTGTAACAGGTGGAATCTTTTCACCATATGAAATTGCATGGGCGGTAGCTTCTCCCTGAAAATTTCCTAATGAAAAACATTCACCAGTATCCTCATCACATACCAACAAGGTACCGCCCATACTTGTATATGCCATTAAGTATAGAATATCGGTATCCAACTCAAAAGCACCATCCTGATTATAGAGAAGGTTATAACCCATTCCACCAACAACTGTTGCCTCACCTGTGTTCGTGTTAATCTTAAAAAGAGTTGATTCTCCACTAAATAATACATTCCAACCGTAACATATACCATCTAAATCAAAGGCAATAGCAATCATTGTAGTACCTATGCCAAAAGAACCAATATATGATTGTCCACCTGTGTTTATATCGATTTCATATAGGCTGTTGCTTGAAGCACCATACAGTTTATAGTTCACTGGATCATATGCTAAACCATTAAGTCCAACACCTCCACCTCCTATTAGACTTGCTTCAAGTGTCTCTGGATCTACATCATATAAAAAACCATTTACATGCTCACAACAAAGGTATCTTCCATCATTTGTCCAAGTACCGCCTGAAAAGGAACTAGGCCCCTCCCATTCACGAAAATTATAAGTGTTATTTGGGTAATAAGCATAAAAACCTGTACCTGAAGGACCATTGATGTGAAATAAATACGAAGTTGAATTATATGAAAATCTATTTTCTGAACTATTTACAGATTCCAAAATATGACTTTTGCCAGAGATATTTTCATCAAAATTATCAGTAGATGAAATAACACTTTCATCAAATTGTTTATCACAAAAAATTGGTAGGGTTGATTTTTCTATTGATATATTTTTAGCTGATGGAGTAATACTTACTCCAATAAATAGAATTAGAATTGTTATTACTAATAACTTCTTATTCAATTATATCTCCCTAAAATTTCAAATAATTCTTGTATTAATGGAAAATTATTCAAAAATCTTAGGAAAAATGAATAATGGTATATCTTATTTCTAGGAATAGTAACAGTATAAGTTCCCCAATCGCTTTCTGCATTATAGGCGTCTTTTGCTTTGGCTTGGATTGTAAATGCTCCCTCTGAATTCCATGTATGACTTGCAGTAAAAGTTTCACCGGAATCATAGTAATTACTCCATGATGCTTGAGTTCCATCCGCCCAATCAATATAATAAGCTACTTGATCTCCATCTGGATCAGTTGATTTAAATGTATAAGTAATAGGAGAACCTACTTTTCCATTGGATGAACCTTGGATGGTAGGAGTTGTTGGTGGATCGTTTTCAACAATTGTAATAATAATTTCTTCAGACCAATAACTTTCAGCATTAAATATGTCCTTTGCTTTACCCTTTATTGTATAAGTTCCCGGTGAGCTCCATGAATTATAAATAGTTACTTCTTGACCTGATGGATACGGTCCATCCCATCCACTATTTGTTCCATCACCCCAGTTAAAGTAATAATAAATATTTTCACCATCAGGCTCGGTGGAAACAATATTATATCCATAGATGCCGTCAACTCCACCTGAGGAGGAACCACTAATCTCGGGTTTATCTGGTGGTGCATTACCAATAGATATATAGTACGAATCTGACCAGCGACTATCATCCCAAATATCTTTAGTTTGAGCTCTAATTTCATATGTTCCTTCATTACCCCATGAATGACTCACAGAAACCTCCGTTCCTGATGAAAACGGACCAAACCAGTCCTCAAATGTCGAATCACCCCAGTCTACAAAATACCATATGCCATCTCCCTCAGGATCTTCCGCAACAAAGGTATATTCATAATTTTCTCCAGGAGCTCCAGAAGTTGGACCAGATATAACCGGTGGATTTTGTTCGTTTCCCCCTTCATATTTAAAAATTTTAAATTCATCAATATTTCTATCAAAATGATCTGTTAAATCATGACTATGTCTACCAATATTTGTATATTTAAATTGATCAGCATAGAAGTTACATATATATTTTTCATAAGAGTAAATAAGGGTTCCATCGACATAAATATCTATAATTGGCTTTGCACTAAGCCCATTATATAATACCTCAGCTTGATGCCATGAACCATCGTTATAAGAACCGCCAGAGCTTATTAAAATCCCACAGTTCAAACGCCACACCTGAACCTGAATGCTACCATTTGGTAGAAGTGCAATATGAAATCCTGGATTATAACCATAAGTGTCTCCTCGACATGTACTATAAATGATACCTTTATCAGTTGATGTTGTCCTAAAAGAAAATGAATATAATAGGTCATCAGTTTTATTGAATCCGAAATCTCCTGAATGAGCATCTAAATTTACATAATCATCTACTCCATCAAAATTAAGTGCACAACCAGATTGCCCAGCGGACCAACCAGCTCCATAAACTATCCCATCATGATCATATATAGAAGAATCCTCAAGAGTGCTACCAGAACACTCATCACACTTCCAATAAGCTAACATATAATCATTATCCAAGGGAAAACCCATAGGAGTTTCTTTCTTTGATTGAATTTTAATTTCCCCGACATATCCACCTATGCTCGATGTTATACTTGCTCCAAAAAACAATATTATTACGCTAATTACAATGCTTATTTTTAACATATTTCTAGTCATACTCCTCCCTCGAAATACATATTCTCATGTAATTACAAATATATAAAATTTTATGTTAATTTAATTAATATAAAGTAAATAAATTTTTATTTTTAAATAAAATGGTTAAATTCTTGTAAAAGTGAAAGTTCCAACAGGTACTACGACATCACCATATTTAAATGGACTTGTTTCAATTAAAAAGATATGTTCTGGAGGCTCTGTTGGTTCATTTTGTGAAGTATAATTTGTTCCACTATCGGTTCCTGCATCATAGGCATATAAAATTTCAGTTTTTTGATCGATAAAAGTACTATTTTCGAAAAGATTTAAACTATCTACACCAACAAACCAATCAGGACTTGGTGCTATCATACTAACTAAAGTAACAAGTGGATAATCTTGACTAACCTTGATTGTTAAATTAACAAAACCAGGGGATGATTGCATTCCATCACCTGATAATAATTGAAAAGCACTTTTTTTAAGATATGCAATGAATATTTCCTTATTTAAAGGAGATTTACTTCCAGTTTCAGCCATATTTTTTATACCAGATGAGGCGAGTTCTCCCTCTCTCCAAAAATAAACTTTGTCATTATGAGAAGCTCCTATCAATCCAGAAAAATGCGGATTTGATGGAAAATCATCAGGATGTGAATCTTTACTCCAAGTTGAATGAAATGTAACTTTATATTTTGCCGTATTTCCTTGATCTCTGAAAAACATTGTTTTTCGACCAACAACAGATGCTTCAGCCGTTGTTCTGACTGAATCACCATTTGATGCTTGTGCTTTTGCCTCTAGCTCGACATATCCTATTCCAACAGGACTTGATTTTTTAAGTAAAGGGATAGGCAAAAGGCGAATAACAGCTCTTCGATTAGGTTTTATAGTTACTTTTATGCCAGATCCTTTTCCACCTCTAATAAATATTCCACCTGATGTGTTAAAGGTCCATTTTACTGTGTTTAATGACGTGCTACCACAATTTTTTATTATTATTTTCACACCTAAAAACATAAACATTGGCCGTAGAGTAATTGACAAATTTTCACCAAAATACTCATCGCCTTCAACATTATTTGACTCTTTTAATATAACAGGTTTGTTAATCCGTAAGCTTTCTGTACCTGCAACAGAAAAAACTGGTATTATTAAAAGCATACATATTAATAAAGGAGTAAATTTTTTTTTCATATAATTTCCTCTATTATATAAATATAAAAATCAAAGTGTTGGTATTTAAAACCTTGGAACGCAAATGAGTATCTAATATTCTAATTATTTGAACTGATCTTCTCATAACAACAAAAATATTAAACAAATAAAAAATTCCTTTATTCGATAATAATGATAAAAGTCATAAATCTAAAACATGAGATGGGTAAAATTAGTGGAAAACATTGTTCTCCAATTGATATTACATTTGTAAATAATCAAGTTGTGAGAATATCATATATTGATGGAGAGTTTCATTGGCATAAACACACAAATCAAGATGAATTATTTTATGTCTTAAAAGGTAAGCTTATTATTCAATTAAAAGAAGAGTCAGATATTACTTTATCTGATGGGCAAATGGTAGTGATACCGAAAGGTGTTGAACATTGTCCAAAAAGTATCGAACCTACTTATGTTTTATTATTTGAGCCTATTGCCTTAAAAACAAGAGGGGATTAAAATTTTAAAAATTTAAAATAAATTTCAATTATTGCTTTTCTTGTAAGAAAAGCAATAATCAATTTTGGTATAAAATAATTGTATAACAAACTATTTATAATAAGTAAATTTAAATAAAACGCTGGCTACAATGAATATCAGAGGGATATCAAAGCTAAAAGTAATTGTAATTACTTGCATTTTACTTATTGTAATGCTTTCCACTGGATGTTTTGAAGAAATACAAATAACTGTAGACAAAAAAGACAAAGAAAAAGAGCTTCAATTAGATAATCCTTCCATTCTTCCAAATTGGAGAGACGAAGATTATCATGATTATTATACAACAACACAAATGTTAAATGATTTAAATGATAAATATCCAGAATTAACAAATGTTTTTTCAATAGGTAAAAGTGTTTTAGATAGAGACATTTGGTGCCTCAGATTAACAAATGAGAACAATAATAATGAAAAATATTCCTGTCTTATTGATGGCTGTATCCATGGTAACGAATGGGAGGCAGGAGAGACCTGTTTATATATTACTGAGTTTCTTCTAATAAACTTTGATATAAATAAAACAGTCAAACATATCTTAAATACATCTGAAATTTACATAGTTCCACTACTAAATCCAGATGGTAGACAAGCAAATACAAGATGGAATGAAAATGGTATAGATTTAAATCGTAATTACAATGTTCACTTTGGTAGGTTGAGAAGTGATAATTATCCACTTGGAAAACTATTTGGAAGAATTAAAATTCCATACATATATCGTCCTCTGAAAAAATCAATTGCTACAAATTGTGGCAGATATCCTTTCTCAGAACCAGAAACAAGAGCTATAAAAAATTTTATGAAATCACTACACAGATACTCCCTTTATGTAAATTGTCACACAGCAACACATAATTTTGGAGCTTCCGGTATTATTTCCTATAAACCTGAATTTACTGTTTCCAATCATGAAAGAAATATCCTAAATACTGCAATAGAATGGGTAGATGATAATACAGAATACTCTGGTATATATGGAGAAAATTTTAAGTATAGTGGTATAGGTTGTGCTATGGATTGGGTATTTTCAAAATATAGAATTCCTTCATTTACCTTCGAGTTACTCAGCAGAGATTACGAACCTTGGCTTGATCAGGGAAAACATGACAATCTTGTCCATTGGATGAAAACAGGTCTCCCAGTTTTCATGTATCTACTAGCAAATATTGAAAATCTTCATGATTGGGAAACCCCTGATATTAATCCATCATTACCAGAAGGTGTACCACCGTCTCCTTTGAATTAATTCACCTGAAAAGTTTTTATACATAAAAATATATATATATTACTTGGTAAAGGGAGGAAGGTATTCAATTATGCGTGGAAAATGTCTTACCATTTTAATTTCAATATTACTTGGTATGACAACGGTTTTACCTAATTTTTCTATAGCTAAAACAGAATCTTATAATCCTGCCAATCTGGAGATTACAGATAGCCATCTTATCGGTGGAGTTCCTTATATCGGTCAAAAAACAAATTTTCATTGTTGGTTTGCTTCATTACTGATGAAGTTGCATTACTATGGTATAAATATTACCTTACCTGAGCTTTTATATCATGCTGGTTCAGGATATTCACTATATTATCTAAACTATTCCTCTTTAGCATATAAACGTCTCCCGCATTATTGTTATCAGCTCTCACATGATCCATACACATGTAAATTTCTAGCAAATCTTTATGGACTCTCTTATAAACCCTGGAAAGCCGATCCAAATCTTCCGGATGATGAGCGTTGGAATGAAGATTGGCCTAGAATCAAAGAAAATATTTCAAATAATATTCCTGTGATAGTTCGTGTAGATGAAATTATTTTAGCTAATGATAATTTAGGATTTGGTTTTCTTTATCCACTACTTAAATTTTTTCCGTATACCTCTCTTCATCATATACTACTTGTGGGATTTAATGAGGGAAATCAAACAGTATGTTATAATGATCCCTTTTATGGTATTGCTGATAAACCACAAAATGGTAAGTATATATGGGTTGATCTTGAAAAGTTTAAAACATCAATCAGTAGATCCTCAAAAAGGAAAGGAGCTATCTCTTCTCTAGTCAAGATGTTTGTAGATACACCTGAATTGCCATTAACAAGGGATGAATCTTTTAATATAAGTCATAAAAGAAATATCGAAAGGTTAAAAGGAAATTTTTCAGTGTATTTTGGAGATTTTTTGAATGATTCAGAATCTCATCTTTTTGGAATTAACGCTTTGAAGAGATTAAGGAAGGATTTTGGGGTGGGACTCAATTATCGCATTAGAACAGTTTATAGATATAAATTGAACAATCGGCTGGGAATAGCTTATAGATTGATGGACAAGCTTTTTTT
>Ga0255055_10002192_pt1 | contig 13915 bp, 13 predicted proteins | sample JV7_2_27_MG_FD_188633 | JGI IMG/M metagenome (GOLD analysis project Ga0255055, IMG submission 188633) | Seawater microbial communities from Jervis Inlet, British Columbia, Canada - JV7_2_27 | ecosystem: Environmental > Aquatic > Marine > Inlet | place: Canada: British Columbia | collected...
AATGCCATCTGCCCCAACGCTGTTGAGGGCCCGCGCATGCATGCGGTCATCACTGCCGAAGCGCAGGCCAAGGGCATCTCGGAAAAAGAGGTCTATGAGCGCCTGGTTGAGGGCACATCGATGCGAACATTCGTCAGCACCGACGATGTTGTCAATCTGGTGCTTTTTATTTGCTCAGAGACCGGCAGTAAAATATCAGGTCAGGCGCTGAGCGTCGACGGTTTTACGGAAACATTAAGAGGGTAAATCTTCTACCAGGTTCAAGGTACAGGGATTTGTTAAATTAGTTTTATTTGTCTTATTGGTTGAATTCGTTGGCTTGAACCGAACCAATTGAACGAATTAAACCAATCAAACCAATATAACGTGTGCTCGACACCTGACACCTGAACACTGCCTTGGGAGACGCAGGGTCGCTTAGTTCTAGAATAAAAAAACCGGGTTGTCCAGAAAGAACAAGTGGTATTGAATGTGGAAGCCGCTCCCACAGAGGGTTTATCTAATGGAACTTGGACTTTCCAGATAAGCAGATAAGAAAATGGGTCCTTAATTAGAGAGGAAAATTATGAATTCCTATGATATTGCCTTTATTCCCGGCGATGGCGTCGGAACGGAAGTGTCTGCCGAAGCCATTAAGATTTTAACCACCCTAGCGGATAAATACGGCTTTCAACTCAAAATCGAAACCTTCGGGTGGGGCTGCAACTATTATCTGCAGCACGGCCAGATGATGCCGGATGACATGCTGCCGCAGCTCAAAGCCTTTGATGCAATTTTTTTAGGATGCGTCGGAGATAGCAATAAAGTCCCCGATCATATCTCATTGACCCTGATACTGACCATCCGTAAGGGGTTCGATCAGTATGTTAACCTGCGTCCCATCAAGCTGTATCCCGGCGTGGATACTCTCATAAAAAGTGCGTCTCCGGCGACGGTGGATATGGCGGTTGTCAGAGAAAATACCGAGGGCGAATATTCTGCGACCGGCGGTTTTTTTAAATTAGGAACGCCGGACGCCGCTGCCATTCAGACCGCGATATTCACACGCAAAGGCTGCGAGCGGGTGATGCGCTATGCGTTTGAACTGGCGCGCAAGCGCAAAAAGCGGGGGGATTCACCGGCCGGGTTGGTGACCAATTGCACCAAGTCCAATGCCTTGAATTATTCAATGGTTTTCTGGGATAAGGTATTTGGTCAGGTCGCCCAGGACTACCCGGACATTAAAACAGATATGGCATTGGTGGATGCCCTCACCATGTGGCTGGTGAAAAACCCCGAGGTTTTTGATGTCATCGTGGCATCGAATTTATTCGGTGATATCATTACGGACCTGGGCGCCATGCTTCAAGGCGGCATGGGCTTTGCCGCCGGTGCGAATATTAACCCGGAAAAAAAATATCCCTCGATGTTCGAGCCGATTCACGGCTCGGCACCTAAATACGCCGGCAAAGAAATTGTTAATCCTGTCGCCGCAATTGAGTCGATCCGAATGATGATGGAACATCTGGGTGAAACAGAGGCCGGCAAAGACATCGAGGCCGCCATAAACCAGGTATTGCAAAACGGCGATGTCAAAACCCGCGATATGAGCGGCCAGCATTCCACTTCGCAAATGGGGGATGCCGTAAAAAAAGCATTATTAAGTCCCTAACCCGGATCCGCCTGAGGCGGAGAACAAATTGCCACAAAGGCACCAAGACACAAATTGAAACCTTTGGTAATATTCATCTTTGCGGCTTTGTGTCTTCGTGGCGCAAATGTTTTACCGTAAAATTGACAAAACTAGTTTCTGCGGAATAAATTGCCACAAAGGCACCAAGACTCAAAGTCCGCTTCAGGCGGATTATAATTCATCTTTGCGTCTTAGTGTCTTGGTGGCGTGAATGTTTTGCCAAATAAAGAGACGAAGGAGGTTGTCATGGGGAAAATACGCACACGCTATGGTGATGGGTCTCCCGTTGATCTAAGCGAGGATGATGTCAGGCGGGATTTGGAAGAAGGGACCCGGGATGCAGCCCAACGCGGCAATATTCCGGTGCTTTCAAAGGAGGAGTTGCAGCATCTTTTGGATATTTTTAGTTCACCCTACCGGTTCGTGGGAGTGGAGCCCGGAAAAGAAATTGTGCTTTCCTATGATGGTACGCCCATTAAAATGAGCCGCGCCCAGGTCAACGTTGACCGTCTGCAGTGCCTTCAAATCTATGAAAAACTCATGGGGGCCGATACCCTGGAATTGGGATATCCGGATTATAGCTTTAAACCGATTAAATCGATGGTAACTTACGAACAACCCCTATTAGAGCAGGTCCTTTCGGTAACCACCGCACCGGTTTTTTACGGGGCCATGCCCAACTTAGGTTTGTACAGTCAGCCCGACGGCCCCTTCCCCAACCCTGCCGAATTACTGCCGCAGGGGAAAATTGACGAAGCCAGAGCTTCCTATGAAGCAGCTGTTGAACAGGCGGTCAGAGATATTGTTTACGTCTCCAGCGCCCTGTATGAGTCCGGGGCGGATGCCATCATCCTGGATACGGTCGGTGCTGCCGGCGATGCTGATTTTTTAGCTTCCTTAATGGCGACGGAAGTACTCAGAGAAAAATATCCTGGAATTTGCGTGGAGCTCGGTATGGCCGGGGAGTTCGTGTTGGGGATGCATGGAGAGATGACCTATGGCGGTGAAAGACTGGCCGGAATGTATCCCCAGGACCAGGTCAAAGCAGCCCAAAAAGCGGGGGTGACTATCTTCGGGCCTGTGGTCAATACCAATACCAACGAATCCGCGCCCTGGAATGTTTCCAGAGCAATTACCTATATGAAAGCCTGTTGCGAAGTTGCCACGATCCCCGTTCATGTGAACATGGGCATGGGTGTTGGCGCGATGACGGTCCATGATCACCCTCCGCTGGATGTGGCATCCCGGGCCTCCAAAGCCATGGTTGAAATCTGTCGCCTGGATGGATTGTAGGTGGGTGTGGGTGATCCGCTGGGCATGGCCATCACGCACGCGGTTGCCTCGGGAATGGGCGGAATGAGAGCTGCCGGAGATCTGGTAGCTCGCATGCAAATTGCCAGGGGCATGAAAATCGATCAGGCGAAGCAATATGTGGCCGACAAGCTCACGGTTTCGGTGGCGGATTTAACGGATCCGATCATCATGAATGAAGTACGCGACGATTTAAAGCTGGGCTTGCTTCATCCGCATGCAGGCTCGCCCAGATGCATGGAAGCCAAATTTAATATTGCAACGCTGCTTGACATTGATATTAATTGTGTAAACCGATTCAAGCAGAAAGCATCGCTGTAATTTAGCTTGAACGCTAAATTACATGTTAATTGACCCTAAGCCTTAGTTGCGATAAGAGAAGACAGAAAACCTTAACTTTAGTCACTTTACATTTTAGGCACTTTAGGCATTCTTCTCCGTGGGGGGTGGATCGCTATGTGATCGTGTGGACTCTAAATCCACATAGACGGGTGCAACTCCCGTACTCCCCGCCAAATTGAGCGTTACCGCTCAATGTCTGTTGGGTGTCGTCCGTTGTCCGTGGCTTTGTGACCGCAACGGACAACACCCCACGGACAACAGACAGCTGGGTGTAACTCATAAAAATTTAAACCCAGCTTTTATAGCTTCATAATGGAGAAATAATTGTGGCTATCACTTGGACAGAAACCCAGCTCAGGCGTTTAAATGAATTGGATGCTTCCGAGTCGGAGCTGGACAGAACTTTTGAAAGTGAATCATCACGCGCGAACGCGTACCAGCAGCTGGAGAAGAAACGGGTCAGCCGGCAACGACGCCGATTAAAGGAATTTCGCGAAATTCACATGCGTCCGGCCTTATGTCAACTGGAAAGTAAACTGGTTGAAGTGCTGGTCAACCAGGGTTTTGCGCAGGTGAGCACGCCGATTATGATGTCCAGAGGTTTGCTGAAAAAGATGTCGATTGATGCCCGGCACCCCCTGAATTCGCAGATCTACTGGCTCGATAAAAACAAATGCCTGCGCCCCATGCTGGCGCCGCATTTGTATTTTGTACTGGTGGACCTGCTGCGTTTGTGGGATAAACCGGTTCGTATCTTTGAGGTGGGACCCTGCTTTCGAAAAGAGTCGCATGGGTCCCAGCATTCCAGCGAGTTTACCATGCTCAATCTGGTGGAAATGGGATTGCCGGCCGAAAGCCGCGAGGATCGAATCCGCAAACTGGGTGCCCTGATAACAGAAGCAGCCGGCGTCGTTGATTATCGCTTTGAAAGCGTTACTTCTGAAATTTACGGAGATACCATTGATATAGAGGCTGGCAAAGATAATATCGAAATAGGCTCTGCCGCCATGGGTCCGCATGCCCTGGATCGCGCATGGAAGATAAACGAAACCTGGGTCGGAATTGGATTCGGACTGGAACGCCTGCTGATGACAGCCGAAAATGCCCGCAACCTGGCGAAATTCGGGCGCAGTCTGGCTTATCTTGACGGAATTCGGTTGAACTTATAGTAGGCCATCAAATGAATGCCTAAAATGCCTAAAATTTAAAGTTTCTTGTATTGATAATTCACCACTGAGCCCGCAGAACACACAGAGAAAATAATTAAAACAAAGTTTTCTGGTCTCTGCTTAATCTCTGCGTTCTCTGTGGTCTCTGTGGTAATTTAACATAAACACCCTGATAGAATATTCTGTTTATTTAAAAAGGCTAAAATGAAAAAAAATTGGAATAAACTCGAAAATATTCTTGCCAAAGCACGGCAAGAGGAGCAACTGTCTGGCGAAGAGATGGTGTTTCTGCTGGGTCTGAAAGAAATGGAGCAAATCAATACGCTTTTTACGACCGCAAAAAGTTTACGTCGCAAATATTTCGGAAACAAAATATTCACATATGGCTTTATTTACGCCAGCACCTATTGCCGCAATGATTGCCGCTTCTGCTTTTTTCGCCGATCGAACTCAGACAGTCGGCGCTATCGCAAAGCAAAACCGGAAATAATCGCCACTGCCCGGCGCTTGGCCGATTCGGGTGTCCACTTGATTGACCTTACCATGGGGGAAGATCCGGCGCTTTTTAATAGCGCCGGCGCCGGATTCGACCGCCTGGTTGATCTGACCGAATCGGTTGCTCAGGCGACCGGCTTGCCGATCATGGTATCACCGGGTGTGATCCCCGAAGATTTATTAGGCCGCCTGACCGAATCAGGAGTCACCTGGTATGCCTGTTATCAGGAAACCCATAACCGTAAGCTGTTTCACCAGCTCAGACCCGGGCAGGACTATGATAACCGTCTGGAAACGAAATTTAAAGCCCATCGCCTGAGTCTGCTGATCGAGGAAGGCTTACTTTGCGGGGTCGGTGAAAGCTTGTGGGATATTGCGCAATCGATCGCAGCCATGCAAGCCCTGGATGCCGATCAGATCCGTGTCATGAACTTTGTTCCTCAGCCGGGGACCCCCATGCAGAGTCGAATTCCAGGGGATCCGCAAAGGGAAATGTTGGTCAGTGCTGTTATGCGGCTGGTTTTCCCAAACAGATTGATACCGGCTTCGTTGGATGTCGATGGGATTGACGGGTTGAAACAGCGCCTGGATGCCGGGGCCAACGTGGTCACATCTATCGTACAACCGGGCGAAGGCCTTGTTGGTGTGGCCCGGCATTCACTGGATATTGAAGAGGGCAAGCGAACCCATGCCTCGGTATTGAAAATTCTTGAGTCCTGTGGACTGAGAGCGGCAACGAATGACGAATATCTTACCTGGATAAAATCCCGTCAGCAGGCAATCGACAGGCCCGATTCGAGGAGGGAAATCGCGTGCTAGTAGCCGTGATCGGCGGAAATCTTCAGGGTATTGAGGCCGCCTATTTAGCAAAAAAAGCCGGATGGCAGGTATTGATGATCGACCGCCAAGCGGTTGTTCCGGCAGCGGGCCTTTGTGATCGGTTTAACCAGGTAAATATAACAACTCAAAAGGATTTAGAGAGCGCACTTAAAGGTGTTGACCTGGTCATACCGGCCTTAGAGAACCATGCTGCGCTGGCCTGTTTGGAACGCTGGTCGCTGAATTCAGAAATTCCGATTCTATTTGATCCTGCCGCCTATTCCATATCTTCATCTAAAGTAAAATCAGATCAACTTTTTGCACGAATAGGGGTGCCAACTCCCCTGCCCTGGCCCGAATGCGATTTTCCGGTATTTGCCAAACCCAGCCTGGGAAGCGGTAGCCAGAACGTAAGCGTCTTTCACAATTCAGAAAATTTACAAGCGCATCAAAACGAATCCGCCGAAGATTGGGTGATCCAGGAATTTGTGTCCGGACCATCCTATTCTATCGAAGTGGTCGGTCGACCCGGTAATTATGTACCCCTTCAGGTCACCGACCTTCAAATGGATGCAGATTACGATTGCAAACGGGTTCTGGCTCCAACCGATCTGACACCAGACCTTATTTCAGAATTTGAGAAGATTTCCAGATCGATCGCCGAAACAATGGCCTTGAAAGGCCTGATGGATGTTGAAGTTATTTTTCATGATGGCACCCTGAAAGTGCTGGAGGTAGATGCCAGATTGCCCAGCCAGACACCCACCGCTGTATTCTGGTCCACCGGCATCAACATATTAGAGATGCTCGCAGACCTCTTTTTAAATAAACGCGACCCTGCTCAAGGAGATATGGATGCACCAATGGGCGTTGTTTATGAGCATGTTAAGGTAACACCCAATCGTTTGGAAGTCGCCGGCGAGCACCTTATATCCGGGGCGGATGCGCTTCAAATTCGGAAAGATTTTTTCGGAGCGAATGAGGCCATCACCAACTACAGGCCGCATCGTCAGGAATGGGTCGCCACACTGATCATTTCTGAGAAAACCCGTGAGATGGCCTGGCAGAGGCGCAATCGCGTAATTTCTGACCTACGCCGGCATCTTGAACTGGAAGTATACCAGGATTTATCTGCAATGGCAGATATCAAGGAGAAAAAACAGTGACGCGCCTGGCGACCGACGATGTCAAATCGATTTCGGCTGAACTTTCCGAATATGATGCCGAGTTGACTGCCAAAACCGGCTATTCGTTAAGGGGCATTGCCTGCCGGGCAGCCGGCGTGCAGGAAGACCAAATTGAAAATCGCTTACAAAACATTCTTATCGCTGTGATACCCATCAATGCCGGAGAAGGTGTTATCACCGGATTTTGTGATGCCGTCGCCGGTATTGTTTCCCACCTGGGTTGCAAAACGTTTATAACCCGGGCCACCGATGTGGCTGGCTTGGCCGAGGCGTTTGAAAAAAAAGCCGATATTATCATGCTGGCAGACGACCATCGATTTATCGCCCTGCATGCCGCAACCGGCCAGCTGATTGGAAATGCAGCTGCCACCGGCAAAGGATTTGTAACCGGCATGCACCTCATGGCCGGCGATTTACATAAAGAAAATGTCCTGGTCATCGGCTGTGGTCCGGTGGGATGCAGTGCGACAGAGGAACTGGTGGCCATGCGGGTAAGCGTTTCGATTTATGATATCACTCCTGCGTGCAGCATTGATATGTCCGAAGCGCTAAAAAAAACATGTCATGCAGACATACGGAGTATAAAAGATTTAGATCGCGCACTGCAAAGCCATAAATTCATCATCGATGCCTCGCCGGCGACAGGTATTATTCAGGCCCGACATATTACGGCGCATACGTATATCAGCGCACCCGGAGTGCCCCTTGGTCTGGATCAAGAAGCCCGCATAAAAATCGGCAACCGATTGCTGCACGATCCATTACAGATCGGCGTCGCAACGATGGTAATAAGTGCTCTCAAATTCCACATACAAAATATTGGGAATCCATTCTGATTAAGCAATGACGACTCAGAAAAAAACAAAAAAGCCAGCCAAACGATTCTATCGCAAACGGGTTGAACTGTTTCGATTGATTGATAAAATAAAACTGTGGCCCTCAAGGAAAGGCATCTTACATGGCATCAAGACCATAGAGAAAATGGGGGATCAGGCTCAAATTACAACCCACTGTAATAAAACATTTATCATCAACGATTCCAGAAGCAGCCGGGCCGCCCGCTGGATTAGAAACAAATGGTTCAAAGGCGTGTGTGGGGTTTGCAGGATTCCGGACTGGAAACTGGAGAAATATTCATCCACCCAATTTAAACGCCACTTTGGATCCATGCTAATTAAAGATAAAGAAACAAATTATAAGGCTTAATCACATTTGAAGCTATCTCAAAAATAGTAGATCACGTCTCCCGCTTGAACGCGGGATTTCACGTCTTGATTTTAATAAATTAATGTGTTCAACAAGACGCCCCGCTAGATAGCGGGACTTCGCATCTGATCTTTTAATTATAGGTTCTCAGCAACACGTGAGCCGATGCAAAAGCGCAGCATACACGGTTAGTATGTGAGCATTTTAAGGAGGCTCATGATGCACCATAGTGTAATAAAATTGGCGCAAATCCCGCTTCACGGGACAACGCAGCTATTGGGCGTTAGTCCGCCGCAGGCGGATTGAGATAGCTTCTCGTTTTTATTTGACTATTCCCTACCACAACTGATAATAAAAACCTGCGTGGTCCAATCTCATCATATGGAATCCGGTGCACTCAATTCGTGCCACCCTGAAAATGCTCTGGAGATATCTAGCTGGACCTCATACTGCAAGCTGTTCTTTAGCACCACGCCTAAAACATCTGTGGGGAAAGCAATAAACAGCTCCTTTTCTATTTTACCCATTATTACAGAAAGAATTACAAACGGATAAATTGGTCTAAGTTGACATTTTGACGAATATATTATCCGATTGGCCGGACAGATATAAATAAAAATATCATTTATTTGCATCGTTTCCCGGCGGTTTTAGACCCTCAACCCTAAACGACAGGATATGAAGAACAAATATCCGGTTCGCAGAAAGGAGGAGGAATTATGCCAGACCTGAAGCAACTTGAGCATTTACTCACCCGGGGAAAAATTAGCCGTCGTGAGTTTATGGCTCGCGTGGCTGCCTTAGGCCTAACGGCCGCGGTTTCCCCGGCGTTTTTGGCAACTCCTGTAAAAGCCGCGACGCCGCAAAAAGGCGGGCGGCTGAGACTCGGCATGGCAGGAGGTTCGACCACTGATTCACTGGATCCTGCGACGATGACGGATGCCATGGCGTACAATATCAACTGGCAGATAAGGAACTGCCTGGTCGAGGTTGACGACAAGGGCAACCCGATACCCGAACTGGCCGAGAGCTGGGAGTCTTCACCGGATGCCGTAAAATGGGTCTTCAAACTGCGCCAGGGTGTGGAATTTCACAACGCCAAAACCATGCAGGCCGCGGATGTCATTGCTTCCATCAACTGGCATCGAGGCAAAGAATCCAAGTCGGCGGCCAAGGGTATAGTTGATCCCATCGCGGACATCAAAATCGACGGCGATTACACCCTGGTGTTTACTTTGAAAGAAGGAAACGCCGACTTCCCCTACATTTTGAGTGACCCGCATCTAACCATCGTCCCGGCAGGCACCCGCGGTGCGGATTGGGATAAAGGCCTTGGCACCGGCGGTTATACACTGATCGAATGGGAGCCGGGGTTCAGGGCCCTCACCAAACGAAATCCGAATTACTGGAAGGCGGGGCGCGCTCACTTTGATGAGATCGAAACCCTTGGTATTGCGGATGTCACTGCCCGAATGACCGCCTTGAACACCGGACAGATCGACGCCATGAATCGATTTGAGCTGAAACTTATTCATTTGCTGAAACGCGTAAGCGGTATTCAGATTATAAACGTCACCGGGACCAGACATTTCTCGATCCCCATGCTTACCGACCGGGAGCCGTTTAACAACAACGATGTCCGTCTGGCAATGAAATACGCCATTGACAGGGAACAGATGCTGAAGCTGATTCTACGCGGTTTCGGCAGCCTCGGCAACGATCATCCCATCGCTCCCAACCAAAAATATTACGCTTCTGAATTACCTCAGCGAGCATATGATCCGGATAAAGCCAGGTTTCATTTGAAAAAGGCCGGAATGCTGGATTACACCTTCAAGCTGCATGCGGCCGATGCTGCCTTTGGTGGTGCCGTGGATGCAGCCGTTCTCTATAAAGAGCATGCCGCCAGGGCCGGCATAAATATAGAAGTCGTGCGCGAGCCGGACGACGGTTACTGGAGTAACGTCTGGATGAAAAAGCCCTGGGTCATGTGCTATTGGAGCGGTCGTGCGACTGCGGATTGGATGTTTTCCACGGCCTATGCAGCGGATGCCAACTGGAACGATACCTTCTGGAAACATACGCGCTTCAACAAACTGCTCAAGGAAGCCCGCGCAGAGCTTAATGAAAAAAGACGACATGAATTGTACGTAGAATGCCAGAAGATCGTAAGAGATGAAGGCGGTGTTGTCATTCCGATGTTTGCAAACTATATTGAGGCGGCTAACAATAAGATAAGATTCGTGCAACCGGCGGGGAATTGGGAGATGGACGGCCATCGAGCCGCAGAACGCTGGTGGTACGAGTCATAGCCCCAAAAATACACATGCTAAAAAAGGCCAAACACATCGTGTTTGGCCTTTTTTTTCATACCCTCATCATAAAGCCGCAAGCTTTATCTTATGGTCTTCTAAAGGATTGGCTGTGTCGGGTTCGGTTATTTTTGGATGGTAACGACCGGACATGGCGCATGCAAAATGACATATTGGGCCGTTGATCCGAATAATAATTTTCCGACTTTGGACTTTTTTATGATCCCAAGAAAAATTTGATCAATCTTATCTTCCTCTGCATACTTCACCAGTTGCTCTCCGGGGGTCAGGTCAGTTAATAACAGTAGGGTCTCATAAGGGGGATCATCACCTCCTAAAAAGTCCTTCACTTCGTTTTCCAGTTTTGCTTCCGCCTTTTCGACCTGTGAATGTTTTAGCGGTTCGATGCGGACAATTGTATTAACCACCTCCAATTTCGCATTCCAGACGCTGGCGTGATTTTGAGCCACCTTTAAGGCTTCTTTGGCCTGGTCCGTTCCATCGTAGCAAACCATAAATTTCATTTTGACCTCCCACGGATTTAATAAAAAAAAATCAATAAAATTTTAACAATCATAATACTCCGCAAACCAAGTTGCAAGAAAAACACGGATTATTTTAGAATACCATACTCTTTGGCAAGTTTATTATCGTAGGCCGCTTTCCTGCCGGGGCATTTATCCCGCGGGCACAGCTGGCAGTTAAAAAATGAAACCTCGGTGGGAAAATAGATTCCGGATATTGATTTTGCCGGAAGCATCAGAAGACTTTTGGTGAGTTTCACGCCAACAGGGGAGTCTTCTTTCCCAAAAAGAGAAAACAAAGGCTTTTGCTCCTCGATCGGCCAGTCGGTCAAAGACCCGGGGCTCATAAAAGACATGCCGTCCAGGCCATACCTGGCTTGCAACTGTTTTTCTAGAAACTTGCGTGTAGCGCTCAGGGCGATATTGCCGATGACATCGAAGTAGTATTCTTTGATCAAGTCGTCGGACTCGTGGCCCTTTTCTTTGAGTTTATCCCCGATGGTAATGACATAAGGGAAAACGCGCCCAACTTCCTCAAGATTTTTCCGCAACACCCGACTGGTAAAGCGTACCCCGTCGATGTCAACCGCATGTTCCAGCTTCTGATCGATATAGCTGATCTTATAGGCTCCTTTAGGAGTAATGAGCGGTTGGGCGGCTTCGATCAGTGTCTGCACTTCTTGCCAGCGTTTGCCCTTATCCAGGTGCAGTTGTCGTCTAATCTCACCGAGGGGTAATCGAACGGGTATCTGATCTATAATTTCCATTCGGCGACTGGGTTCTCCCTTATCATAAAAAACCACGAAGATCACGAAGAACACAAAGAATGACGTTCGATGCACGGCTTTAAAGACTCTTCGTTACCTTCGTGCCCTTCGTGGTGAAATACGTTTTGATGAATCTTAGTCCGGGCATAGGGTGTGGTTCTCAACTTGCTCGGCAATGTATCGCACGCGTTCGATCAAATTGTTTCCCAAGACCATGTCGCCCACACCGATAATAATGGCTTGATTGCCGATGGTTGTCAACAATCCATGCACATATTCCTTGAACTCACTATCACTGGTGCGTTCTTCAAGAATTGGCGATGGAATTCCGCCCCAGATCATGGGACCCTTTTCCCATTCCTGCCAGGCTTCCTCGAAATGACATTCGGTCAGGGGTGACGGAGAGAAGGATTCACACACATCCAGATTGGATTCTGCCAGTAAACTCAGCAGCGGTTTTAAATTACCATCCGTGTGGCTGCCGACTTTCTTGCCCTGCCCGTGAAGGATGTCGGCGTATTTTTGATAGTACGGCAGGCTGTATTTTTTAAAAAGCTTGGGATTGGTCATCATACCATCGAGATTGTCGCCGAATTCGACATAAATCGATTCCAGATCTTTGAGGTGGCCCAGGATGTCCAGCAGCTGTTGGTCTAAAACGTGAATCAGTCGATCGAGCCGATCAGGCCTATCGTACAATGCGGTGAACAAAGGTATTTCGCCTAAATATTCAAGAAGCGCCTGCTGAAAAGGGATGCGATGAAGGCAGGGAACGACAAATCCGTTGTCACCCAAATCGTCTTCATCCGCCTGTATTTTTTTGAATTGGGGCACGATCTCAGTGTGTTCGATGATGTATTCGGCGGTTCGATAATCAGCTTCTTCTTTTATGAGATGTTCCGTCAGATAAGGTTCGACACCGCTCATTGCGATCATGCTTTCGGCAACTTCATATTTAAGGCTCAGCTTGCCAACCGGTGCGATGTACTCAATGATGGTCGTGCCCGCTTTATCACGCGGTACCCGTTCAGGCGCCCATTGGGCCGGAAAATATTCGGTTACGGGCTCGGATTCACGATAAATGATCTCATTTCCAAATGTGTAGACAACCTCGACACCCCGTAATTTAAAGGCATATGGGGCCGTAAATTTTTGGCGGCCGATGCCGACCTCCCTATGGATTTCATTTAAAGACATCCCTTTAAATTCGGCCGGCAACGTGCCGTCCCGGCATTTACTTTTATGCCAGATCTCCATTCGATCGATGAACGGTAGACTGTCCGGCTTTTTGCCTTGCAGAATGGCCGTCACCCGATCCCGCATCGTCCATTTATGCTTTGCATCCCACATTGTTTCTGACCTCTAATGCACCTTTAACTAGAAGCTATCTCAAAAATACATTTAACCCGCGATGGTAAAGTTTTAATCCTTTAAAAAGTGCTTACAACGACAAATGAGCTAAAATGCCTAAAGTTAGGGTTTCGCTCGCGCTCCGTCTTTTTGAAATGGTGCAAACCCCATTTTTGGTTATCGAGGACGAGAACGAGGACGAGTAGGATTTACGATTCCATATGCATCGTTCTCGTCGTCGTCCTCGTACTCGTTCTCGACACAAAATTGCGCAGCTTCTTCACTATCCTCTGTTAGATGATCGATCGACCCAATCGTCAGACCCTGAGGCTCTCGAAGGGAGGCTCTCGACGGGTTTTATTCCTCAACTTTAGGAATTTTAGGTAAAGCGATCCATTTAGGGTATAAAAGTATTTCCCGGGAGATTTGCTGATGGTATTAAATTGAGGAAAGCCGGCCTTGCAGCATGGATAATATGCAGAGGGTGCCGAGCGCTAGCGGTTGAATAGCGCCCCAATCATGCATCCACAAATTCCTGCATTTTGATTCCTTTGCGTTTCCGTTCCTCCAGAACATTGTCAAGCCAATCCGGGTCCATTTCGGGCACGGAAGACAGCAATAGATCGGTATACTCATGAAACGGCGGTGTCAGAACATCTTCTTTGACACCCTGTTCGACGATGCGGCCTTGCAGCATGACGACCATCTCATCGGAAACGGCCTTAACGGTTGCCAGATCATGCGTAATAAAAAGATAGGAT
>Ga0255055_10002193_pt1 | contig 13915 bp, 5 predicted proteins | sample JV7_2_27_MG_FD_188633 | JGI IMG/M metagenome (GOLD analysis project Ga0255055, IMG submission 188633) | Seawater microbial communities from Jervis Inlet, British Columbia, Canada - JV7_2_27 | ecosystem: Environmental > Aquatic > Marine > Inlet | place: Canada: British Columbia | collected...
GAACACCTTCACCGGTAATACCCAAATCCCATACCTCATCTGCCCTAATCGCTTCAATACCAGGTTCAGGACTACTTCGATAATTTGGTTCACTTTCAATACTTTCCTCAACTGGTGCAATTAATTCAATCCTATAGTTTGGATACACCTTTAATACATCATCTCTTTTTGCGATTTTATCAACTACACTTTGATATGTATCAACACGAATGATGTTACCGACCCAAAAACACTGAAAATCTTTTACCAATTCTTGGCTCTGAAGTTCATCTAGATATTCAACTAGATGATTTTGAGTAGCAGATGCAGTATTTTGAAGTGTTGTGACTACTGTCTCATGACGCTCTTTTAGTGATGCACGTTGTCTATCCATCTGATTTGTAATTGAATCAAGATCAACACGGTCTTTTAGATAAACAAGTACAGAAATTACTTCTTCGTTGTTATTGGTCTGAGGTGTTAAATTAACACTACTAGTAGTATTTGTTAATACTAGCCCAATGCTGACTAATATCACAGCTAAAAAAATATGATTTTTAATTTTCATTATTTACCTCCACTAGGAATATCATATGTTATCTGTTTATTTAAATATTTCATAAAATATCTTTAATTAAAATTAGAATAATAAAAAAAGAAAGAATGGTAGTTATTTACTAGTTAACTCCATCCTATTTTTATATAGCTTAGATAGATTTGTAATTTATCAGTATAAATCTTGCAGTATCTTATTCATCAATGGATAGCGATCTGCTAGACGGTCAATAATTTCAATTAATAATTTGTGCATAGTTTTTTCCTTGCTTGCATTTGTCAATATATTAATTTTGAAGCTTGCTTGGTAACTCTCAAATCCAATTGTGTCTTTTGCCCAAGCTTTAATCCAAAAACCGCCTTTTTCTTTCCAAGAGTGATTAAGAGTAAATGTTTCACCCGAGCTATAAGGTCCAAGCCATTCCTCAATGTTACCATCGTCCCAGTTAATCTTGTAAACTAGGTCATGTCCATCTGGATCTGTTGATGTAAATGTGAATTCATATTCTGTTCCTCCCCATCCCCATACTGGGCCATTAATGGTTACTCTTGCTGGTCGTTGATTTGGAGCAATTGTAATAATGTGAGGTTCTGACCATCCACTCTCGGCATAATGTGTGTCCATTGCTTTTACTTTAACCTCAAATGTATCAGCAGTTTCCCAAAAATGGGTCACAGTTACCTCTTCACCTGATAGATAAGGACCAATCCATTCACTGGTGGAATTATCACCCCATTCAATATAGTAATATATATCATCGCCTTCTGGATCAGTTGAAACTAATGTAAACTCTAAAGTTTCACCTGCAATTCCAGTATTTGGACCATTAAAATCTGGCATTGAAGGTGAAAGACTTGTGTGCAAAACTGCTTCATAAGCATCAACCATACCCCAGCCATAATCGTTATCCTCACCCGGGTCTCCCAGGTCATAGGCTGTCTGGAATATGATTTCTTTTATCGACTCAACACTGATATTTGCATTAACCTGTCGCATCAATGCAACAACACCATTGATATGTGGTGAAGCCATCGAAGTACCAGAAAATGAACTATAACCGCCACCGGGTATTGAAGAACGCACGCTAACACCAGGGGCAGCGATATCTGGCTTGATTGCTTCGCTACCATTTGGAGTACAATAAGTTGGACCTCTAGATGAAAAATCAGCAATTAGCCAGTCTGGATCTTCTGCATCAACTGCTGCAACTGCAAAACATCTATAATCATCCGTAGCTCGATCTGGTGGTTTGCCTAAACCAGAATAACCTTCGTTACCTGCTGAAAATATAATTACTGTTCCTGCAGCTTCACAAGCATCAAGATAAGACCAAAATGTTTCATCACAGTCTGGATATCCATGTCCAGTTGTAACCCTCCATGAATTTGAACAAACCGCCGGTACATCCCAATTTGTTTCTGGATCACCATCAGGATCAATCAACCATTCAAATGATAATATTGCATCTGAAACAGTTCTAGAAATACCCCCTCCTCGATCAATTGGTGCTGCAGCTATCCACAGGGCACCTGGTGCAACACCGATTTGATCACCTGGAGCGCCACCACATACAGTACCCATAGTGTGAGTACCATGACTTCCGCTGTCATAAGGAAAATCGTTCTGACCAGCATAAGGGTCATACCATGCCCACTCTGGATGTCCTTCATATCTGGGATCTGCCACACCTGCCCATCTATCTGCAAGTGCTGGATGATCACCATCTACTCCAGTATCAAGTGTTGCAACTAAAACACCTTCACCGGTTATTCCCAAATCCCAGACCTCTGGAGCTCTAATAGCTTCAATACCAGGTTCAACGTCATTTCTATAGATTGGTTCACCTTCAAAACTTTTCTCAACTGGTGCAATTAATTCAATCTCATAGTTTGGATATACCTTATAAACATCATCCCGTTTAGCGATTTTATCAACTACGCTTTGATAGGTATCAACTCGAATAATATTTCCAATCCAAAAACATTGAAATTCTTTAACAACGTCTTGGTTTTGAAGTTCAGTTAGATATTCAATTAATTGAGGTTGGGAATTTAATGCAGTATTTTGAAGTGAAACAACTACTGTTTCATGACGATTCCTAAGTGATGCACGTTGTCTATCCATCTGATTTGTAATTGAATCAAGATCAACATGATCCTTAAGATAAACAAGTACAGAAACAACTTCTTCATTGTCATAAGTCTTTGGTGCCATATTAACACTACTAGTTGCATTTGTTACTACCAGCCCAATGCTGACTAATATCACAGCTAAAAAAATATGATTTTTAATTTTCATAATTTACCTCCACTAGGAATATCATATGTTATCCGTATATTTAAATATTTCATAAAATATCTTTAATTAAAATTAGAAAAATAAAAGAGGTAGAAGCGGTAATAAAATTACATCCGCTTCAATTTTTTTATTTGAGATGGATTCGTGTTTATTAGTAGAAATTTTGTAGTATCTGTGTAAATAGAGGAAAACGTCCTAAGAGTCGCTCTAGTATTTGATTTAGTATTAGATTGCTGGTTTTTTCCTTGTTTGCATTTGATAATACCTTGAATAGGAAGCTTGCTTGATTGCTTTCACCACCCATTGTATCCAGTGCCCAGGCTTTAATCCAATAATTGCCTTTAAGTTTCCAGGAATGTTCGAGACTAATAGATTCACCTGAGTCATAAGGTCCAAGCCATTCAGTTCTTTCTCCATCATCCCAGTCAACCACGTAATATATTTGATGTAAATCAGGATCTGATGATTCGAACGTAAATTCATATTTTGTTCCTCCCTTACCCGAGGATGGACCATTTATGATTACTTTTATAGGTTTTTCATTTTCAACAATTGAAAGAATATGTGGTTCAGACCAAGCACTAGTGACTCCCCATAAATCTCTAGCTCTAACTCGTATTTCATAATCTCCCAAATCTGGCCAAATATGTGTTTCGGTTATTGTTTCTCCAGAGGGGTATGGGCCAATCCATGTGCTAAAGTTTCCATCTCCCCAGTTGAACAAATAGTAGACCTGTTCTCCTTCAGGATCAGTTGTGACTGCAGTAAAAGTGCATTCTACATCTTGAATCCATTCATCAGGACCTTCTGGTGGAGCAGGTGTTATTGGTGGTTCACTTGGGTGAGGTGTTTTGAGCTTCTGTGCTGGGTCACCAAATAAAAGACATCCCTGGATAATCGCTCTCCAAGTTTGAGTACTTTGGTCCCAATCAACTGTCGGTGCCATTCTGTCCTTTGAAAAGGCATGTCCTTTTCCAAGTTGCCAGTTACCAAAGTCTTCAGATTTGTTTTCCATATCTAAGAAATATGACCAGAATTCTTTTGCCTGAAATGCACTTGATGAATTGGTGGTATCAAAATTACCCCAACCATAACAGGTATTGAACACAACTGCAAAAGCTAACTCGGTATCAGAGTGAAATAGCATCGAGTGAAGAACTCCATCATCTGCTGCATCCATGTCACCGCAATGGCATCCGTAATCATGTAAGAAGAATGGTTTTGTGTTATGGTATTCTGACTCCCAGCTGGATGACCCAACATCAAGTGACATATCTGCATTTGCATGGGCAATTCCAGATGATATTGCAATTTTATCATTGTTTATTGCATCTTTAAATCCATTAATTGCTTGATTTTGAGATCCTCCTTGCCATCCTGGATTTGGAGATTCTGCTGTCCATGATTCTGTGATATCATATTGGTTATTGGGATTTTCCGAATTCCATGTTTCAAAACCGTATTGGAATCCAGCCCAAGTTGGATATGGACCATCAGATCCAGGATCTGGTCCTAACCAGTCATCGGTTCCCTTTATTGCACTGTAATCCATGAAATCATCTCCTTCACAATTCCATCCAGTATCTCCTCCATAAAATCCTGCACATTCTAGAAATTCTGGTTCGATACAATCAGCATAGTAAAAGCTCTTAGTCATCCAGTTAGAAACATCTTGAGGTTCATCACAGGTTAATCGTCCAATGAAAATCTCGCAATATAGATCAAAACCTGCGTCTCCTGATTCACCCCAATCATTATCTCCATCATCATTAAAATCTTTGTCAATATTGCTCCAGTATATATCTGAATCAATATAACCTTCATAACTTGTATCCATCTCACGAGCAGGAATCCAATTGTTTTCATCATCACCACCGATTAGAATGTAGGAAGTTCCCCAGTCCAGATATGCATCTTTTACAAATTCACGAATATGTGCTTCCTGATCATTAAACATAGGATCTGAATCCTGATAGTCATTACATGCGTCAATATCTTGAACTGTCACAAGGGTACAACTCATTCCATCATCTGACACATGTTTCTCCATTAAACTCTCCCAGTTATAGGGTGTAGACTCGGAAGTGTCCCAGTAGTCAAGACCATTATGCTCTGTTGTTACAATTACATAATCATAATAGTCATTTGGATCGCAAAGACCACCATCATAACCAAAAGTTGGTATATCGGAAGTATACATATCAAATACTTCTTCGTTGCAGACTAGTTTTTCTACATAATCTTTATCCTCAGGATTATTTCTGAAAAACTGATTCATTTCAGAAGTATCCTCCAATTCAATTTCAACAGTCATTTCAGGATAGTAACTGACTTTTCCCTTTACAGGATTATATTGAACAGGATTGAGATTAACATTTAAAATTGTGTATCCATGGGAATAGCCAATTTGATAATCATCAAGTAAAATACCTGGATAAACAATATCGGCTGAGTATACGCTATCAGAAATTACAAACTCCTCTTGACCTTGCCCAAATGGAACAGGATTCTGATATGGAACAACAGGATTTTCAACTGAATCAATTTCGATGGATGTACCATAAACATGTATATTTACAACATCTTTCATAGGCGGTAATAGAAGTGATACAGATTTAATCGGAAGCAAAGGTTCACCTGCATTTCTTCCAATATCGTAGCACCCCTTCATTTCTATTAATGTATATTCTTCACTATTTGCAGTTGTTAATTTTGATTTTGGTTCTTTAAATAGAAATGTATAACTCAAATTTTCATCTCCACTATTAGAGTCTGACAAATTTATTGCTGTTGCCATTGATGCCAAGAGTATTAATACGCAAAAAATTGCACCAATTGCACCTCTGCTTACTTTTACTTTTTCAAAATTATTTTTTTGCATTTTTTACCTCCACGTTAAGATATTAACTAAAGTTAACCTATTTTTACTATTAAATATTTTGCTTCTCTATTAAGAAAGAAAAAAAAGAAGGAATTTTAGCGTTGTCTACTCTGCATTTGATATCCGCCAACTACTAGACTTGGATCACCAAGTAGGATGAATTCTTCAAGAGTGAATAGATCCCATGGGACATCCATGTTATACCCGATCTGAGCATTGGACCACATCTCACCAAGAGTTTCACAGCTTTCATATGTAGAAAAGAATTCAATAGACATCTTTCCTGCACCACTATCAAATCCTCCAAAAGCAGTTCTAGTTGCTCCAATATTTGCAATAGCACCACCATTACTCTTTCGTATCCAATTCCAGGCAAAACATGGAACCAAATCATCGCCATCCCTTGGTCCAGGATTCATATCATTTGATTTTATATCCATTTGCTTAGGATTTAGATTATATCTTTCTAAGATTGATTTTAGAATTCTTGAGAATGGTTTAAAAACGAAGTTAAAAAAGAATGAATTTAAAATCCTAGAGGTTTGATAAACATTTGCTTCAGATTTATTGTAATCAAGTTTTGCAGTTAGACAGGCATCAAAGAAGACAATTGGTAATTTATTAGTATTATAAAGTCCGTCGAGATCATGGTTTTGATACATTATCCATAGATTGCTATTTGGAGGATGGGTTCCCATTCCATCTTCGACTCCATGGCCAGAATAATCTACAAATCCTACACCCTTATTGATTTCTTGATTTATCTTCCACGCCCAAAAAGTAAGAGTTGAACACCATAGTTTAGTTGCGACGAAATCTGACATGATTTCTTCTATCATAAGATTTAATATTTCCCCTTCATTTCCATTCCAATGTGGGAATGTATCACCTCCCAAAAGAAGAATATTATTAAACCAGCTTTTACCATAGGTACTTGTTTCATAATAGATTATTTTATCAACAACAATGTTTACCTCTTCAATATTGCTGCAAGCCAAGCGACCAATGTGTACATCTGGATAAAGATCAACAGTATCATTGCCACCAGGACAATTTATATAAACCTCTCCAAATTTTCCATCTCCATCAGAATCCCAGCTGCAAAAATCACCAAATTCATCGTAAACATCTGCATAGTAAAGTTCTGTAAGAATGGATTCATTCCAATAATGATTATACCAACTCATTACAATCCATGTAGTTCGAATAGGAATTTTATCTACACTACCTACAAGGAGTACATATTTTACTCCCCAGTTTTCGATTGCATCTTTTATGAAATATTTAATTTCCTCAATATCATCATAACCTTCGTACTCTGCAAAAATTGCCTCAGTTGTTTTAATTGTAGTCTCAAGCCCAAAGCTATTCTTATGATCCACTAATGGTTGTAGTGCGTCTGAATATTCTGATGGAGCAATGATAACCAAATCATAGACATCCTCAAAAACCACGGGACTTTTTGGTTCTTCATATGTTATCTTGATGTCTGCGTTTTCACTATAAAAAATCATATTATATACAGGAGAATATCTTACAGGATACCAGTTTACGATTAGATAAACCACATGTTCATTATTCTCTAAGCCAGATGCTATATTATAATTATATCCAATCAAAGGATACAATCCTTTACTTTCGTATAATATTTGATTCTTGACACTATCCTCCTTTGTTTGTATTTTGTCATCCATTGGTTTTGGCTCAGGGGCAGGTTTAATTTCTTTTGATAAAACCTGTTCATATACTTCAGTAATAATCACATCAACACTTTTTATTTTGGTTCCAAACTGAAATGAAAAAACTTGTGTAACAACAGGTAACATAGGTTTTCCTGGTTCTAAAATAGATGATGTTGCCTCGTTAATATTTACTGTTAGATACTGACCTGCATCCTCAATAATAGGTTTAGAAATAACAATTGATTTTTCTTCAACTTTCTCAATGTATGTTTTATCATCAGTTATAGCAACAGCTCCAAGTCCACTAAAGACTAAAATAACGACTATTAAAATAGGTAATATCTTTTTCAAGGATTCACTCCCCAATAATAATTAACGTATGTTAACCAATATAAGGTTTTAAATGTTTTGTCTTATTAAAAAAAGAAAAAAGAGAAATTGGGGTTTAATTTTTAGATATTTAAAATTCGTTCTAATAGTGGAAAATGACCAAAGATTCTCTCTAATAGCTGGAATAATACTGGATTACTAATAGCTTTGTCTTTATTAACAGTAATCTGTTTAGTCGCCTCGCCACTTTTTGCATCAAATTCATCTTTAGCTCTAACTCTCATTGTAAATGATCCTGTTATATTCCAAGTATGGACGAATTCAATTGTTTCACCAGAGGTATAAGGTCCTTCCCAACCAGTACCTCCATTTCCCCAGTAAATATCATAGTAAACATCTTGGCCATGTGGGTCTATTGATGTTACTTTAAGAGTATATGGCACACCTTTCTTTGCAGTTGATGGTCCATCAAGTATTGGTGTACTAGGTGGGGTATTTTCAACTACTGGAAACATTAATATTTCTGAGAATTCGCTTTTAGCACCATTTTCATCTTTTGCTATTACGATTATTTCATAATTACCAATGGTATCCCACGAGTGTGATGCATCTGCTGTTTGTCCTGAGTCAAAAGGTCCAATCCATTCAGATTCATTACCATCTCCCCAACTCCACATATAATATATTTGGTCTCCTTCTGGGTCTGTTGTGGTTGTGGTAAATGTAAATTCTGTAAGAGGAACTCCATTGTCTGGCCCACTTGGTTTTTGTGGATTAGCTGGTGAATCACTGGTTACAACTTCACCCATTGTTAAATCTGGATTTCCCCATAGGGCACCCCATTGGCAGTGTTCATAATTCTGATAGTACCACAAACTGTTTTCATACATCTCTTGTAAGGCTTGTTGATGAGACTCCCCCTGGGTTAAAATTCCTTCTGTACAACCTGTTGTGAAGAAATAATCCATTGATTGGGAAGAGCCATCATATGGGCCATTCCATGCAGGTTTACCATATGCCACTTTTGTGGCTCCAAGAAAACCCACAGCTCCTTGCGCCAGCATCATTTGACCAATATTATCATGATCGGTATCTGAGTTGCTACAAGCATCTGCAAAAACAATTGCAGGGTAGTCATCATTAAGATAGTTACAAGTGTCAGTGTCAACAAATGCACTCCCTTTTGAGTACATGATATGACAAGAAGTTGGAGATCCATGACCTGCATAATTTACAAAAGCGAATGAGCCTGATGACCATACTGACTTCACATTATTATAATCAAGATTGTAATCACTTGGATATGATGAATGACCCTGTTCATACATACGTATCATTGTCCAATCAGACATCCAATCCTGATCAACCTTTTCTTCCATCAGAACTGCATTATCAGTATCAGACCAAAAGTAGGCACCAAGGAGAAGTATATTTTTCTTAAATGATTCATCATCATTTTCTTCATATGCAATTGATTTTGCACATATGCTTTCCACAGTCGATGGATCACTCCAAGGAATTCTACCAACATATACCTCTGCATAAAAATCAATTGGATCAGAGTTTTCAGCATACAAGTGGTTTCCATTTGCATCCCAAGACGTACTATCTGGATTAGAGAGTTCAGCATGATAGAAATCAGTTTCTGGTTCTCCATAACCTGTGCTCTGTGCGATGCGTCTTATTTCTACATCATCATAATGACCAATTAGACATACATACTCAATTCCCCATTCATCAGATGAATATTTATCTCTTAAAAAGTTTCTTATCTTTTCTGCCGAATCATATCCATTATAATTAGTATCAATCCACGAAGTTGTAACAACCTTTACACTTTTTCCTTTTGATTCTTCCCAATCAACTAAATCCTGGACAGATGATGTTAAAGAATCAAGGGTAATAATAACATAGTCATAAGTTTCTCTTCCAGATGGACTGGTTGGATACCAATCTGTAGTTTGATCATAATTATGAATAAATTCTGATGCTCTTTGTTCAAAGCTTTTAACATTATCAATCATAATTTCCTCAGGGTTAAAACCTTCAGGAAATGTGTAACTAGCAGTAACAGTTATTTCTGGATAATATGTTAATTTACCAGATATTGGTTTATATGAAAAAGGATTAACTCTTACATCTACAAGATTATATTTTCTGAAACCGGCAGTTCGTTCAAATTCTACAATTAAAGCAGGATATGAATTATCGCTGTTGTAGGAAGCTTCATAATTTTCATTATAAATTTGTTCCTCTTTTTCGCGAACTTCAGGGTCTTCGATACCAATAACTTTTGGAAGAGGATTTGGCATTACATTATATGTCCCAGGAAGTTCAATTTCTTCACCAGTTTCATATGTTAAATCAATAAATTCTGCACCTGGTGGAATTGCAATTGCAAATATCTTTGTTGGAACGTTAGGTTTTCCAGGAACCAGAAGTCGGCCATAATTTTCAACAGTTACAATATCGCCTTGGTCAGTCCTTTCAATTTCATAATTTCCTACAGGAATTGAAGTTACAATTTCACAATCTTCGATAAAATTTGTTTTCGTTTCTTCATTGTTCACACCTGTTCCACTAGCAAAGACGCTGCCTATCATCAGCATACTTACAAAAATTCCTAAAACTATTTTTTCCAAATATTCACCTCCAAATTATAATTAACTTGCGTTAATTAGTAATGATTATTAAATGTTTTGTATTTTTAATACAAGTAAAGGATAAATTTAGTGTTATTTGTTTAGAATTTACACTAATAATTTAAAATGCCCAATAAGACGATCGAGTATTTGATTTAATATCAGGTTTCTTGATTTTTCTTTGTTTGCATTTGTCAATATGTTAATTTTGAAACTTGCTTGTCCACTTTCTCCTCCAACTACATCTTTTGCCCAAGCTTTAATCGAATAACCTCCCTTGAGCTTCCAAGAGTGACTTAGTGCTACTACTTCACCAGAACTATATGGACCTATCCATTCCTCTAAGTTTCCATCATCCCAGTCAATCTTATAATATAACTCATGTCCATCTAAATCAGCTGATTCGAATGTGAACTCATATTCTGTTCCTCCAAAACCCCATGATGGACCATTGATAGTTACTCTGGTTGGTGGTTCATTTTCAATAATTGATATAATGTGTGGAACTGACCAATTACTTAATGCATTGTTAATATCTTTAGCAATAACCTTTATTTCATATTCTCCAAGTTCAGACCAAGAGTGTAATGCCTCTCCAGTTTGACCGGATGCATATGAACCGATCCATCCGCTATCTGTTCCATCACCCCAATCAAATAGATAATAGATATTATCTCCTTCCGGATCAGTTGTTGTACTTGAAAATGTAGCTTCTACATCTTGAATCCACTCGTCTGGCCCATCTGGTTTTGTAGGTATAGCAGGTGCACCACTTGGAGTATTACTCCAAATCCTTACTGAGGGATCACCATTTACATTATAGGCTTCAAAATAGTATCGTGTATAACCTCCACCGCTGTAATTCTCATATAGATAAATAAGAGCCATATCAGTCATACCACCGATCCAATTCAAATCATCTTCCCACCAGGATTGAAACATTGCTCTTTCTAAAATATCATCTTCATCCCATAAAGTACTTGCCGATGCTCCCCAAAATGCAATTGCAGCTTTGTCTGCCTCTCGAAGCCAGGTTTCTCCATAACATTCTGAATCCGCAAATGTATTTGTTGAACATGCATGACTGCACACAAATGGATACATTCCTTCGTTAGTAAGACTTTGAATATCATCTTGATCAAAGGGTACACAAGACCAACCACCAGGATATCCATGACCTGAATAAATACAGAGACTTCTACCGTCATTCAAGGCATTAGTGATATCTGAAGTGCTCCCTCCACTTGCTTCGTAGATTTTATCACAAGTGTAACCGTTTGGATTTAGATAACTATCAATAACATAATTATGTGTTTCCTCTGCTAGTTGCCCATAATCACTTGATGCGATAAATGCTGCTTTTTTTATCCAGTCATAATCAGAAAATCCTCCTTGTTCATAATACACAGTTTTATCAACCATTGCTTCAATGTGGACTTCTTCTGAACCTGGGAATCGTCCAATGTAAATATCTGGCAAATAATCTTCTCCATCAACAGTTACATAATACAAATCAGCTTCACTATACGAGTCAGATCCTGTGTATGTCGGAATTTGTGGTGTATCTCCAACAAGCAAAACATATGCCGGTGGTGTAGTCCAAGTATAATAGGCATCCTCAATGTAATCATATATCTTTTCTTTTGTTGCTCCTCCAGGAATCTCTGAAGTTTTTGTAGTTGTAACATCATACCCCATAGATTCTTTTTGAATAACTAAAGGTTGAATTTCATCATAAAAAGCATCATCGACAATTATGAGATACCCTTCAGAATTTCTGACTTCCAAACCTTGTTCATAAAAACCATAATTTTCAAAAGCAGTGTTTAATAGGCTTTCGTAACTTGATGTTGAATATCGCTCTATTTTTTCATAAGTCTTGCTCATATCACTATTTGGAAGGTTAACTGTTATAATGCAAGAATTAATAATTCTTAATTCGCCAGTTGTCGGATTATATTGTAAAGGTGTAATTTCAACAAGTGCAAATCTATGTCCTCTTATCTCACCTGTTTGAACGATATTTGCAATATCTGGTGGAATATATGAGTCAATAGAATAATAATTTTCATCAATAACAAAATCTATAGGTGATTTTGGTATTTTTTCAATTGATTGTTGAGCAGGGACAATTTTTTCGGGTAGATTTAATTTATCAAGAGATGTGTATCCCCAAGAAATTGATGTTAAAGTTATCTCTGGATTTGAATCCTGTGGTATTTCTATTAACCTTCTAATCACAGGCAACTTTGCTTCACCTTTAACTAAGGTAAATACATAATTAGGAACACTTACTGTTGTAAACATACCTTTCTCTGTATCTATTCTTCCAAACTCAAATTCTCCAGGATTAACTATTATTTGAATAGTGGTTTCATCAATATTTATGACCTGATATTCATTTTCTTTATAATCATTATCTGATTTAGTTGATATGTTTTCCAATCCAAATGCAGATGGTATTGATGCCAAAATCAGCATAGCAATAGCTATAATAACGGCATTTTTTTTCATTTTTTTACCTTCTAAATACTTACAATATTAGCTTTTCTAATAGTGGAAAATGTCCTAAAATCCTCTGTAAAATCTTGAATATTATCGGGTTAGCAACAACTTTGCTTCTTGGTATGGTAACAGAAAATGATGAGGTAGGGCCAGTATTACCTGAGCTATCCTCAGCTCTTGCTGTAATTAGAAAGGTACCCTCTTCACTCCATATATGGAATGCTTCTTTATCTGAACCAGATGGGGTATAACTTGTAGTATCAGCTTTTGAATCACCCCAATTGATGATAAATCTTACATCCTCACCATCCGGGTCTACCGCATTAAAAGTATAAACTAGTATTTGGTCTGGTTTTCCTTTAGTTGGACCTGAAATTGTTGGTGCACTAGGTGGGTCGTCTGATGAAATTACACCCATTGAAAGATCTGGATTTCCCCATAGGGCACCCCACTCAAAATGCTCAAGTTTATCATAATACCATAAGCTATAAACATACATATTTTGCAAGGCAATCTGATGCGATTCACCCTGTGTTAAGATTCCTTCAGTGCAACCTGTTGTAAACCAGTAATCAAGTGATTGTGATGAACCACTCATTGGATTAGTCCAACCATGCATTCCATATGCAACCTTTGTTGATCCTAAGAATCCAACAGCACCCTGTTTTAGCATCATTTGACCGATATTGTCATGACTGGTATCTGAATTGCTACATGCATCTGCAAAAACAATTGCAGGATAATCATCATTTAAAGAAAGACATGTATCAGTATCAACAAACGCTTGACTTGGATAACATTCAAAACATGCTGTTGGTGAACCATGTCCTGCCCAATCAACAAAACCAAAAGTACCTGATGACCATACAGTTTCAACATTATCATAATCAAGATTATAATCCATTGGATAAGATGAATCTCCTTCTTCATACATTTTTGTCATAGTCCAATCAGACATCCATGGATGAATATAATCATTTGTTTTATACTCCATTAACACAGCATTATCAGTATCCCACCAGAAAAATGCACCAAGAAGTAA
>Ga0255055_10002194_pt1 | contig 13913 bp, 11 predicted proteins | sample JV7_2_27_MG_FD_188633 | JGI IMG/M metagenome (GOLD analysis project Ga0255055, IMG submission 188633) | Seawater microbial communities from Jervis Inlet, British Columbia, Canada - JV7_2_27 | ecosystem: Environmental > Aquatic > Marine > Inlet | place: Canada: British Columbia | collected...
AGGGTCGATTCTCAGCATTTACGGAATCGCGGTGGAAACCACGAGCTTCATTCCCTGGCTGGCTTTCGGTTTCATTGCCTTAATCGGAATCGGCCTTTGCAGGCTTACCTTTCCGTTTGTCACCCGCAATTGGGACGCTATCATGGATACTGTAAAAGAGAGAATGTTACGATGACAGTAGCACTTGAATTAATCGGATTACGCAAGAGTTTTGGGCCAACTGAAATCATTCGGGGGGTTGATCTCCAAATCAAAAAGGGTGAGCTGCATGCCATCATCGGTCCTAACGGCGCCGGCAAGTCAACATTGTATAACCTGATCAGCGGTATGTACAAAGTAAACGACGGTTCCATCATTCTGAATGGAAATGATATTACCAACAAAGAACCCTATGAAATCAATCGGATGGGCCTTAGCCGCAGTTTTCAGGTGACCAACATCTTTCCCAAAATGAGCGTGTTTGAAAATGTGCGCAACGGATTTTTGTACCATAGCGGCTGTAAATATTCTTTTTGGCGTTTTGTCAACCGGCGAAAAGATGTCACTGAACGGGCCAATGAAATTCTGCAACGTATCGGTTTGGAAGGTAAGCATGATGTGCCGGTAATGTTGCTGCCTTACGCCGATCAACGCGCCCTCGAAATCGGGATTACAATAGCAGGAGGCGCCGATGTCATCCTGCTGGATGAACCCACTTCCGGGATGAGCCGCAGCGAAACGGAACGGACTGTGGAGCTGATCAGATCCATTTCCAACGACAAAACTGTCGTTGTGGTGGAACACGACATGGGAGTGGTTTTCGATCTGGCAGAACGAATCTCGGTACTGGTCTACGGCGAAATTATTGCTGCGGATACCCCGGAAAATATTCGCTGCAACCCAAACGTCCAGGAAGCTTATCTGGAAACGGATTCTTGCGTACAGGAATAAAAAGACTGCTTTAAACATACAAATTATTTGCAAATACAAAACCTTATAAAAATGCTTGAAATAAGCGATCTGCATGCCTATTACGGCAAAAGTCACATTCTTCAAGGAATTTCATTCTTTGTCGCAGAAGGGGAAATCGTCAGCCTGCTCGGTCGCAACGGTGTTGGGCGCTCCACTTCGATCAAAGCCATTATGGGCGAGGTTGAACACACCGGCTCCATTAAGTTCAAAGGAGAGCAGATCAGCCAGCTCCCTACCCATGAAATTGCGCGCCGGGGTTTGGGATATGTACCGGAGAATCGCGATATTTTTCCCACCATGACGACACTTCAGAATTTGCTCCTGGGAGAAAAAAAGCGGAGGCAGACCGGTCGATGGTCTCTGGAAGATATGTATAACATGTTTCCGAATCTGGGAGAAAGATCCCACGTACAGGCAGGTATGATATCCGGGGGTGAACAACAGATGCTGACCATTTGTCGCACCCTTATGGGAGACCCGGATTTGATTATGATCGATGAGCCGACGGAGGGATTGGCTCCCAAACTCGTGGAACAGGTGGCCGATCTGCTCAAAGAAATTGCAGGCCGCGGTCTTTCTATTTTGCTGATCGAGCAAAAACTCGCCATCGCCATGGAAATTTCTAATCGCGTGATCGTTATGGGGCATGGAAAATTAGTTTTTGAGGGAACCCCCGACGAGCTGCGGGCAAATGATAAAATACGGCAGGAGTGGTTGGAAGTATAAGGGGATTCGGGGATTGAAGAATGGGTATTGTAGATTCCGAAACATCAGGCCTCTATTATTCCTGAAAATGGATAGATAAGCATATTTTCAACCATTCAGCTATTGAACCCATCAACTATTTAACGTTTCTTTTCGAAAGGAGGTTTGAATGCTTGGGTTAATGCAAGATCGGCCGTTGTTGATTTCATCTCTTATTGAATTTGCAGCGTTGAATCATGCTGACGGGGAAATTGTCTCCCGAACCGTAGAGGGTCCGATACATCGATATACTTACAAGGATTGTGTTATACGTTCCCGGCAGCTTGCCAAAGCGCTTGAAAAACTTGGCGTGGAAAACGGCGATCGATTAGGTACCCTGGCCTGGAACGGGTATCGGCATGTGGAAATTTATTACGGGGTTTCCGGAATGGGTGCTGTCTGCCACACGATAAATCCCCGGCTGTTCCCCGAACAGATAGTTTACATCATCAACCATGCCGAGGACAAATATATATTTTTGGATTTAACTTTTGTTCCGCTGATTGAAAAAATTATCGATCAAATTCCGCAGGTAAAGGGTTTCGTTATCATGACGGGCGAAGCCAATATGCCCGAGACCGTACTGCCGAATGTCATCTGCTATGAAAACCTGCTGGCGGGCGCAGATGATGATTATAAGTGGCCGGTACTTGATGAACGTACGGCCTCCTCGCTTTGCTACACCTCCGGTACCACCGGAAACCCGAAAGGGGTCCTGTTCAGCAACCGTTCGACCATCATACACAGCTACGCCGTCTGCTCGATGGACGGGCTGGGATTGTCCAACATGGAATCCATTCTGCCGGTGGTTCCCATGTTTCATGTGAATGCCTGGGGCATTCCCTATGCAGCTGCCATGTGCGGTGCCAAGATGGTCTTACCCGGTGCCAGGATGGACGGTGAAGCCCTCTATGAGTTAATGGAAAACGAAGGGGTAACCTTGTCAGCGGGGGTGCCTACCGTGTGGATGATGCTGCTTGCCTATATGAAGGAAAACAACAAAAAGTTTTCAACCATGCAACGCACGGTCATTGGCGGCGCGGCAGCACCCAGGGCGATGATTGAAACATTCGAAAAAGATTACAACGTCAATGTCATTCACGCCTGGGGCATGACTGAAATGAGCCCGCTGGGAACCGCCTGCAATTTGAAGAAAAAGCATCTGGGTCTATCCCAGGATGAAAAAATCGATTTATCCCTCAAGCAGGGCCGGGCCATCTATGGTGTCGATATGAAGATTGTCGACGCCACCGGCAACGACCTGCCATGGGATGGCAAAGCCTTTGGCAACCTTCTCGTGCGTGGCCCCTGGATTACATCGGAGTATTTCAAAGGTGAGGGCGGTAATGTTATCGATGATGATGACTGGTTTGATACGGGTGACGTGGCAACCATTGATGCGGACGGCTATATGCAGATTACCGATCGGTCCAAGGATGTAATTAAATCCGGCGGTGAATGGATCTCTTCCATCGATGTGGAAAACAAAGCCGTCGGTTGTCCCGGTATCGCCGAGGCGGCCGTGATTGCGGTGTCCCATCCTAAATGGGATGAGCGTCCCCTTCTGATCGCCGTCAAAGAACCGGATGCAGCCGTCACCAAACAGGATGTCATCGAACACTTGGCAGGATCTCTTGCCAAGTGGCAGCTGCCCGACGATGTCATTTTTGTCGACCAGTTGCCTCATACGGCAACCGGTAAGGTATTGAAGACCAAATTGCGCAGTGAATACAGGGATTACAAACTGCCAACCATTGCGGAGTAAAGATCCTCACCCTGAGAATTAGTCCTGGGTGATCCCGATCCGGGCCCCGGAGATTCCGGACTGAGAAAAATGGGTTCAACTTATGCGAGCTATTAGTTTTGAGAATAAAATCGCTATTGTAACCGGGGCCGGATGGTACGGCCGTGCGGCAATCATGACGGGTGGGGGAATTTCCATTAGGGATTTCGGCAAGAATATAACTGCAGAAGAGATCAGAGATCACTTCGATGAGATCAATGATCTGGATCAGGCAAAGCAATATGAAAGCGCGGCCGCACTCTATGAGGATATTTTCCTCTAATCGTCTGGGTTATATTTGGAATCGGTAAAAAGCGAAGCAATTAATCGGAACCCTCTAAAAGATCAACAGTTTTAAGTCAAGGCCGAAAGGAGATATACCTTTTTTTAGCACCATTCATATTCCTCGCGTTCAATAATGGTGGCCACGCCCTGGCCACCGCCAACGCAGGCATTGGCGCATCCGTATCGGCCGCCTTTGACATTTAATATACGGGCCAGGGTGCCGGTCAGGCGGATGCCGGTGGCTCCCAGAGGATGGCCGATGGCGGTGCCGCCGCCCATGACGTTCACCTTTTGCGGATCTATCCCCAGCTCCTGGATGCAGTTGAGGGCAACGATGCAGAATGCTTCGTTAATCTCCCAGAAGTCAATGTCAGCGGCTTTAAGTCCGGCCTTCTCCAGGGCCTTTTTGCTGGCCGGCACCGGACCCTGTCCCATAATCGTGGGGTCCACACCGGCAAATCCAATGGATCGGATGGTTGCCAATGGTTTGATGCCTTTCTTTTTGGCGGTTGCCTTGGACATCAACAGCATGGAAGTTGCCCCGGCGTTCAGCGGAGAAGAATTTCCGGCCGTAATCACCCCGTCCGGTTTAAATGCAGGTTTAAGATCAGCCATACCTTCAACGGTAGCATCCTCCCGCACCGCCTGGTCCTGATTTACGGTCATGGTTTTTCCGTTAGCCTGTATGGCTTCGATGGGCAATATCTCATCATCAAAGAAGCCTTCGGCCCGGGCTTTGGCAGCCCCCTGGTGAGATCGAGCCCCCCAGTGGTCGATATCTTCTCTGGTGAAACTGGTCCGGGAAATTAGTTTTTCTGCGGTCAGACCCATGTTCATAGCGGTCATCATGTCCCAGTGCTGATAGGCGGAATCCGTGAAAAGCGTCATGTTCGGCACAATATGCCCTCTGTCAACCAGCTGCCCGCCCATGGGCACGCGGGTCATATGTTCCATGCCCCCCACCAAAACAACATCGGCAAAATCCTGGGCAATTTCCATGAACCCGATATGGATGCCGGCCATGGCCGAACCGCACTGCTGATCAACGAATTTTGCGGATATGGTCTCCGGTAAATTGGCCAGAAATATGGGGTAACGTCCGCCGTAAGCCCACTGCTCGGTGACAGCTGTTGCGCACCCCAGGAGAAAATCGTCTATTTCCTTGGGTTCGATTCCGGTTCTTTTTATCAGTTCCGGAAGCAGCTGCGCTAACAATTCATCGGCCCTCATCTTGCAAAACCAGTCTCTGGCCGGATCGTTGGGTCTGGAGCGAGATTGGGCTGTCCTCAGATAACCTGCGATAACGACTTCTTTCATGGGTGTGCCTCCTTAAATTTCAATAATTTGCTGCAGCGTCTTTGTGGTCGTACTCGTACTAGTGCTCGTACTCGTACTTCAAGTGGCATCGAATAATCTTGCTCTATTTCAACTTCTCGATTACGAGCACGAGGACGAGCAGGGTTTTCGATTACACTCAATCTATTCTGTATAAAATGTTCTGCCCGTTTCGGCCATCCCTTTAATCAAATTCGCCGGCTTGAAGCGAGGTCCGTACTGCTTTTCCAGGCCGACGAGCTTTTGATAAACATTCTTAAGGCCCCACTTATCCGCATATCGGAGGATACCACCGCGATAGGGCGGAAAGCCGGTGCCGTAAATCATGGCCAAATCCATATCCTGGGGCCGGTCACAGATACCTTCTGCAATCATCAGCGCGGCCTCATTAATACCGAGAGACAACATAACATCTATGATCTCATCTTTTGACATCTCGCGGGGGGAGATATGGTTATCCTGGAGATATTTTTGGACGACATTTACGACTTTGGGGTTGGGTACCGGCTGATCACCGCTGTAGTCAAAATAGCCGGCACCTGTTTTACGGCCAAAGCACCCGGTCTGGTAAATGAGTTCAGTTAAAGGATGCACTTTATAACGCTGGCCCAATCTTTTCTCAAAGGTCTTGTTGACATGGTAATTGATGTCGATTCCGGTGAGGTCTGCCAGAGTTGCGGGTCCCATAGGCATGCCGAAGCCGGTCATTGCGGATTCGATGGCAGCACCATCGACACCATCGGCACTCAAATAAACGGCACTTCCCATCAGGCCGCCCAGCTGGCGCGATATATAAAACCCGGGGCCGTCATTCACCACGATCGGTATCTTTTTTATAGCCCGGGAAAAGGCGACGGTGGTTGCCAGCGTCTGATCGGCGGTCTTTGCGGCACAGATAACCTCTAAAAGCTGCATCCGGTGCGCCGGATTAAAAAAGTGCATTCCGATCATGCGGCCGGGATCGGCAAGAATGGAAGCCATTTCGGTAATCGGCAGCGCCGAGGTGTTGGTGGCAAAGATAACATCGGCTCGGCAGGTGTCCTCCAGCTTCTGCCAGATCTCCTGTTTAATCTCCATATTCTCCAGCACAGCCTCGATGACCAGATCGACATCTTTGATATCTTCCAGGGATGTGGTCGTTTGCAGGTGATTGTCGATCAGATTGTCCAGGTCTGCCGGGGTCATTTTCTTTTGCTTAATGGGGTAGTCAAAGGTTTTGCGGATAGTCGCCAGCGCCTTTTTAAGGGCTTCTTCGTTGATCTCCCACAAGACAGTATCAAATCCGCTTTTCAGAAGCACACTGACGATACCGGTACCCATAACACCACCTCCGAGCATGCCCACTTTTTTGATTTTAGCCGGTTGGATGCCTTCAATGCGTGGCAGTTTGCCGGCAGCTCGGGTATTGAGAAATATATCGATTAGATTTTTGGCCACATCGGAAACCACGCAATCGGCAAACAGCTCGGATTCGGCTTCAATATCGGCATCCATATCGTAGCCAAGACCTTTTTCAAAGGCTTCGATCGCTTTGAAGGGTGCAATGTACCCTTTGGCCTGGGCTGCCGTCATGGCTTTGGCGACCTCGATCATGCCTTTTTTTTCAGCGGCGCTGGGCAGCCGATCATGCCGATTTCTAGTCGTGCGCAATTTAATATTTATTTGGTCCGCTATAAACCGCTTAGCGGTTTTGACGGCCATATTTACCAGTTGATCCGGTTCGGTTACTTCATCCACCAGTCCTCTGGCATAGGCCACTTCTGCACGGATGGGTTTTCCGATGGTAATCATTTCAAGGCCGTATCGAAGCCCGACAAGTCGCGGCAACCGCTGCGTGCCGCCGGCACCGGGAATCAGTCCGATCTGAACCTCGGGCTGCCCGAGATGCACGCCCCGGGACGCTATCCGGTAGTGACAGACCATGGCAATCTCCAGGCCGCCTCCCAGGCAGTTGCCGTTGATGGCGGCAACCACCGGTTTCGGGCCGGTTTCAATGGTGTTTAGAAACCGATTGTTTTCCTTGAGTTTCGGCAAAAGCTCGTCTTTGGTCTGGACGTCTTTAATCTGGGTAATGTCGGCACCAGCAATGAAATTTTTTGCGGTGCCGGTCAGAACAATGGCCTTGATCTCTTGATCGCCGTAGGCCTCGCTGAACGCTTCGACCAGCTCCAGAACAAAATGTTGCGAAAGCTGGTTGACCGGCGGGTTGTCCATGGTGAACACCGCGACGCCATCTATTAACTTTACCTGAAGCGTTTTGTATTCCGTCTTCATTTTGCCCCCTTAATCCCTGTTATTAAGGTATAGGTTTCAGGTGTCGGGTGTCAGGCTTCAGATGACAGCGCTCAGATGTCAGAACACAGATGACAGAATGCAGAATGCAGAAGGTAGTTTGTCGATCTCGAGTAACCATCGCTGTCCTCTGTCCTCTGACTTCTGTTTTCTGTTTACTGATACCTGACACCCGACACCTGAAACCTTTTGTTTTTAAAGCCCGCCAAAACCCTCATCTGAAATTTGAATGGCTGCTGCACAGCCGTCGGCTAAGGCATTCATTTTCCCCATCGTTGCCGGAAGTTCGGTGTTGATAAAAAATTCGGCGGTTTTGATCTGACCCTCGTAGAAGTTTAGATCTTTTTTCTTGGGTTTGACCGATAATTGGGTTGATGCCACCAGAGCACGCCAGAGAAGCATCCAGGCCATAATCGTATCGCCGATGACATACAAAAATGGGAGAGAGTGGGCAAAGGCCACTTTAAATTCAGCAGACATGGCTTTTTTGCCCAGGTGCAGGGCGACCTCACCGAGACGGTTCGCAGCGGCCTCGACCTGAACGGCCAGATCTTGGGTTTGTTCAACCTGGCCGGCCCGGTCGACCGTTTTTTGAATCTCACCGAGAAAATTCATGAACACCGTACCTTCTTTCATACCCAGCTTTCGTCCCAGCATATCAAGGGCCTGGATGCCGCTGGTGCCCTCATAAATGGATGTAATTTTGCAATCCCTGGCATACTGCTCCACCAGGTAATTCTTTGTGTAGCCGGCACCGCCAAAGAGCTGAATGGACTGGATGCAGACTTCATGTCCTTTGACGGCCATATAGTCTTTAACCACCGGGGTGAGCATCGAAAAAAGATCGGCATGACGCTCGCGATCTCCGGCCTTTTGCGAAACATTTCCTTTGGTTCCGATCACAGTCATATAATAGAAAAAGCTGTGCATCCCGTCCACGTAGGATTTCATCCACAAAAGGTTTCGGCGAACATCGGGATGTTTGATTATGGGTACCGAGGGCGCATTGTGATCGGCAAAATCAGCCAGATCTCTTCCCTGGATGCGCTCTCGGGCGTAATTGACCGCCAGCAGGTAAGCCGATGAAGCATAAGTCAATGCCTGAAGGCCGGTGCCCATGCGGGCACCATTGATCATGTTGAACATGATTTTCATGCCTTCACGCTCTTGACCCAGCAAATAGCCGATGCATTTTCCCTTGCTGCCCAGAGTCATGGAACAGGTGGCGCTGGCATGGATGCCGTGTTTTTCCTCGACTCCGGTGCAGATAATGTCATTGCGATCCCCCAGACTGCCATCGTTTTTGACAAAATATTTGGGAATCAGAAATAAAGATATGCCCTTGGTTCCCTGGGAATCACCTTCAATACGCGCCAGAACCGGATGGATAATATTTTCGGCCAAATCATGTTCGCCGTTGGTAATAAAGATCTTATTGCCACTCAACGTGTAGCTGCCGTCTGGATTTTTAATGGCTGTAGTGGAGAGCGCCCCTACATCGGAGCCGGCTTCAGACTCGGTGAGAAGCATCGTACCGCCCCATTCAGCGGAAGTCAGCTTCTTGACGTATGTCTCTTTTTGTTCCGGGGTGCCGTATAATTGAATCATGTTGGCGGTGCCGTTTCCCATGGTGGCATAACAAAATAGCGGCCAGTTCGCACCCAAAAAGTATTCAGCTGCTGCAGCGCCCAGAAAGGCCGGAGCCCCCTGACCGCCCATTTCCGTCGGCACGGCGAGGTTGTTCCAGTCCCCTTCTTTTATCAGATTAAACACCCGGTGGAAGCTCGGCGGCACCTTAACGGTCCCGTTTTCATAGCGAACTCCCTCGTTGTCCCCTTCGGCCAGCAGCGGCAACAGCTCCTTTATCGCCAATGCCCGGGCTTCGTTGATGATGAGGGAACAGGTCTTTGGGTTAAATTCCTTATATTTTTCATGATTGAGAATTTCCGCACAATTTATTTGCTCCCAGATGACAAAATCTTGATCGCGTCTATCAACCAGTTGTTGTGACATGACTTAAAAAACTCCTTTCTTTACCTGATCCTCGTTGGCTGAAAATCGACTTTGACATTATTGGTGCATAGCTTGCTTAACGCATAACGTGTAGCACGCTACACGTAAATCTACCTAATTATATTAAGAAAAAATGTCAATAATTTTTATTATTTTTCCCTTGACATTTTTTTTAGCGTTGGCTTAATTGATGATTGCACCCGCAACGTCATTTGAACATCTAGCGTTCACCATCCATATTTTCATTCGAGGCAGAAATGAAGATCAGCAACCTGGTTAAACGTACCGGCGTACCCAAAGAAACCATTCATTTTTATATCCGTGAAGGGTTACTTCGCAAGCCCCGCAAATCCGGGATTAATATCGCAGATTATAACGAAAATCACGTCAAACAAATCCGGTTCATCAAGGAACTGCGGGACAATTATTACTTTCCGATTCCCTTGATAAGGAAGATTATCAGGAAAGTCAAAAAGCAACCCTCTTCCGACCGGGTCTTTTTTGAACTTCATAGCAAATATTTTCGTCCGGCAGACCGGCTGCTTACCGGAAAAATTGTCGGGATAAACGCATTTCATGAAACTACAGGTCTGGGGCGCAAATGGATCTGCAAGGCCGAAGAATGGGGACTCATTAAGCCGCAAGTGCATGACGGACAGGCGGTTTATTCACTCGATGACATCGCCATCGGCAAATTGATGGTTGATATGGACCGTATCGGCTTCGGTCCCAAAGATGGTCACGACCCCGAGGATCTGCGATACATCGCCGATTTCGTTAAGGAGTTCGTGGTAAACAGTTTTAAGAAATATTACCAGACCAATCTGGAAAAATTGTCGGCGGCGGATTTTGACCAAAAGCGGGACCAGTTTCATGAAGTCATCAGCCTGTTTTTCTATCATCTGTATCGTAAATTTGCCAGGCAGGCGATCGACCACCTGCTTGAATCCGAAGCCAACGATTAAATGCCATGATTGAGCTTTTTCCCAACATATTCTATATTCCCGGCAAAAATAATTCACGGTATCCTTACTGCGCCTGCCTGTATCTAAAGGGCCAAAACATGCGGGTGCTGATTGATGCCGGTATGGGCGCCAGCCATCTCGCGCCGGTAAAAAAATGGGGCATTGACTTTTTGATCTTAACGCACTGCCATATTGATCATCGACTGACCCGCGTAGAGATTCCGGATGTGCCGGTCTGGTGCCATGAAGCGGAAGCCCCTTTTTTAAATGACCGAAATCTTTTTTTTAATGCCATCGGCCTGCTGCGAAGCGGGTTGAACTTAGCGGGACCCTTGGACTATACCGACGGCACGTTCGGAATCGAAATCAGTCATCACCTGCATGACGCAGAACGCATAGACCTGGGGGGCATCACCCTCGAAGCCATCCATACCCCCGGACACACGCCAGGCCATCTCGCGTTTTACATCCCTGAAGCGGATCTCCTTTTTGCGGGAGATGTGGATCTTACCTCCTTTGGCCCCTTCTATGGGCACGACTTTGCTGACATTGACGAATTTCTCAAATCCATTGAAAGGCTAAGGCAGTTGAACGCCAGAATGGTAACCACAGGCCATGCCGGTCCCTTTAATGCTCAGGTCATCGAAAAATTTAATGTGTACGAAGAAATTGTTTATCGCCGAGATCGGCTGGTACTTGATCAATTAAAACAGCCAAGGGCGATTGGTGAATTTAGAAGCCGCAATCTCATATTTCGAACCTACCCTGATTTTCCGGATCTGATTCGTTGGTTTGAGATTGTCCACATTGAAAAGCATTTAGAGCGATTAAGAGCCATGGGAAAAGTTCAACGCGTACACGATATGTGGTCAGCAAGTTGATCTCTGAAGATGCCGGCCATATAACCGGAGAGACCGTTTATGCAAACGGCGGCTCGCCGGCCAATGGGGAATTGCATGGAGGAATCAATGGCGGAGAAGACCTATCAACCCGGAGAAAACTATAATTACCCCCTCATTATTAAAAAGTTGCTCAACACCCCCTTGATCTATTCGCCCGATCAGGAAATTGTCTACGATGACAAGAATCGCTATACCTATCGAACTTTGAATAATCGCATCAACCGGTTGGCAAGTGGTCTAAAGAAATTAGGAGTGGCTAAAGGGGACATTGTCGCCGTGTTTGATTATGACAGTCATCGCTACCTGGAATGTTTTTTTGCCATTCCGATGATGGGAGCGGTGCTGCAGACGATAAACTGGCGGCTGTCAGTTGATCAGATTTTATACACACTCAACCACGCAGAGGCGAAAGTCATCATCATCCATGCTGAATTTCTCCCGATTCTGGAAAACATCAGAGATAAATTGGAAACTGTTCAGAAGTTTGTAATAATCGACGAGGACGACGATGCCGCGGGTCCTAAATTAAAAGGTGATGCGCTTTATGAGCAAATGTTGCAATCTGGATCACCTGCTTACGCATTTCCGGATCTCGACGAAAACACCAAAGCTACAACGTTTTACACCACCGGTACCACCGGCAATCCAAAAGGAGTTTATTTTTCCCACCGCCAATTGATGCTGCACACCCTTGGCGTGGGCTTTGTCTCCGGCTGCTATCACACCATCGGACGCTTTCGATCAAATGATGTCTATATGCCGCTAACACCCATGTTTCACGTCCATGCCTGGGGGTTTCCCTATGTGGCCACGCTGATGGGTGCAAAACAGGTCTATCCCGGCCGTTACGAGCCGGAGAAACTCTTAAAATTAATCGAAAAGGAAGGAGTAACGTATTCCCACTGTGTGCCCACGATTTTGCAGATGCTTTTAAATTGCCCTTACATAAACCAGGTGGATCTGTCAAACTGGAAGGTAACTATCGGCGGTGCCCGATTGCCCAGAGGCCAGGCCCAGGCGGCTAAAAATTTTGGCATCGAGATTCATGCCGGCTACGGCATGTCGGAGACCTGTCCGGTCATCAGCACCGCAACCCCCATGGAACACATGCTCAATTGGGAAGAGGAGGCGTTGCTGGACATCATTATCAAAACCGGGCGCCCGCTTCCATTGGTGGAATTGGAAGTTTTCGATGCGCAAGACAAGGCTTTGCCGCATGACGGGAAATCATGCGGCGAGGTGGTCATGCGGGCTCCCTGGCTGACCGCAGGCTATTTCAAGGAGCCGGCCAAAACCAAGGAACTGTGGAGCATCGGCTGGCTGCACAGCGGCGACGTGGGACACATTGATAAAAACGGTTACCTGCAGATTACCGACCGGATCAAAGATGTTATCAAAAGCGGGGGGGAATGGATATCATCATTGGATCTGGAAAACCTGATGAGCCAGCATGAAGCGGTGCTGGAATCGGCCGCCATCGGAATTCCGGATGAAAAGTGGGGGGAGCGGCCGCTGATGATTGTGACCTTAAAGCCAGAATATAAGGGCAAAGTGACGGCCGAAGAATTTAAACAATTTATGCAAAAATTTGCCGAAGAAGGAAAATTGCCCAAATACGGCGTGCCGGATCTTTTCGAATTTGTGGATGAGATTCCCAAAACCAGTGTCGGAAAATTGGATAAAAAGGAATTAAGAAGATTTTACATGAAATAATTTCTGTTTTTCTTGCAACCCGCTTTAACCGTTTGTGAACTGGCTGCGGTGTTTTGCTTGCGCGGGGCTGGTGGCGGAGTCGGGATTTGAAGCAAGGAACCTGGCAGGCCGGTTTTAAGGAGATGGTTATGGCAATTGATGGGCGGCTTAAAGCTAAAGTGGCCATTATCACTGGAGCGGCCAGCGGCATCGGAAAAGCAACTGCAGTTTTGTTCGCAAAAGAAGGTGCTCAGCTCGCACTGGCAGATATTGATGCAGATGGTTTAAAAGAAGTGGCGGACCTCATTGCGGAAGCCGGCGGGGCGGCTATCATAAAAAAGACAGATGTTTCCAATGAAGATGAGATCAAAGCGCTTGTCGGGCGTACTTTAAAATCATATTCAAAAATCGATATCTTATGTAATATTGCCGGTGTTGCAGAGGAAATGACAGATCTCGATCAGCAAGATAGAAGCGTCTGGCAGCGGGTTTATGATGTGAATGTCATGGGCGCGGTATACACCACAAAGCATGTTTGCCTGCATATGCAGGAGAGAAAATGCGGTGCCATCGTGAATATTTCATCTGTTGCCGGCATACGATCCGGAGCCGGCGGAAATGCTTACAGCGCCAGCAAGGCGGCGCTCATTAATTTTACGCAAACGGCGGCCTGCGATTTGGGCGGATACAATGTACGCGTAAATGCCGTTTGCCCCGGTCTGATTGAAACTGGAATGACCCAATCGATTTTCGATTATGCCAGGAAAGTCGGCAAGGAGAGTAAACTGGGCAGCCGTTGTGAATTAAGGCGTTACGGAAAATCCGAAGAGGTTGCCCATGTCATCCTGTTTCTGGCCAGCGATGAAGCCAGCTATGTGACCGGACAGGCGCTCCCGGTGGATGGCGGCAACACGGCATCCTTAAATCTTCCGGGCATGAAAGTTTAGCAGC
>Ga0255055_10002197_pt1 | contig 13908 bp, 10 predicted proteins | sample JV7_2_27_MG_FD_188633 | JGI IMG/M metagenome (GOLD analysis project Ga0255055, IMG submission 188633) | Seawater microbial communities from Jervis Inlet, British Columbia, Canada - JV7_2_27 | ecosystem: Environmental > Aquatic > Marine > Inlet | place: Canada: British Columbia | collected...
ACTCCTGCCAGTTATTACGCCGAGGTGGTGGAATCGGTAGACACGCCATCTTGAGGGGGTGGTGCGCGTAAGCGCGTGGGAGTTCAAATCTCCCCCTCGGCACCATATTGAATATTCACTCTGACCGGATTCTATGTCCGGTCACCTGCACTACCTGATAGACACATAACGGAACAAACCCGTTTTATTGGAGAAACGGGATGGAGGGCATCCTGCAAATGAACCGGTACGACTATATCGTCATCGGCAGCGGCATCGGCGGACTGTATACCGCCCTGCTGGCCAGAGAACGGGGCAGCGTGCTGGTTATTACCAAAGGCAGTATCGATGACTGTAACACCAGGTACGCTCAGGGGGGTATTGCCGCCGCTATCAGCAAGAACGATTCGCCCAAGCTTCATTCCGATGATACTGTAAATGCCGGTGCCGGATTAAGTGATGAAGAAACCGTCAATATCCTGACGGGTGAAGCTCCCGCCCGCATCGCCGACCTGGTAGGGTACCGGGTGCCCTTTGATACCCTCGATGGTGAGATTGCGCTGGCACTGGAAGCGGCTCACAGCGTACCCCGCGTTCTTCACGCCGGGGGTGATGCTACCGGTGAGCATATTGAGGTTACCTTAAGCCAGCTGGTACGATCTTCCGGTATAAAGGTGCTGGAAAATTTCATGGCTACTGAGATTCTGATAGAAAAGGGTAAAGTTACCGGTATCAAAGTACTCGACTGTCGGACGGGGTCTATCGAAGAATTCGAATGCCGCTTTCTCATAGTAGCTACCGGTGGCGCGGGACAATTGTTTAAATACAACACGAACTCGGACGTAGCTACCGGTGACGGTATAGCCCTTGCCTATAATGCCGGCGCAGAGATTATCGATATGGAGTTCTTTCAATTTCACCCCACCGCCCTGCGTTTGCCCGGTGTTCCGCCGTTCCTGATTTCCGAGGCCGTCAGGGGTGAAGGAGGGGTACTGCGTAATATTGAAGGTCATCGTTTTATGTCTGACTATCATCCGGGCGGCGATATGGCACCACGGGATATTGTTGCCCGCGGTATCCTGGATGAAATAAAGAAAACAAAGGCAGACAAGGTATTTCTTGACGTCACTCATCTGCCTCCCCATACCATTACCGCCCGTTTTCCGCATATCTACCGTTTCTGTCTTGACCACGGACTGGATATTACCCGCGACCAGGTGCCGGTGGCCCCAGCCGCGCACTATATGATTGGCGGTATCAGGACCAATAACTGGGGCGAAACCAATATCGCTGGTTTGTTCGCTACCGGTGAAGCTGCCTGCACCGGAGTTCACGGTGCCAATCGCCTTGCCTCCAACTCCCTGCTGGAGGCTATTGTGTTCAGTAAGAGGATAATCGAAAAAACCGGAGGAAAAGCCAGGGCAAAAGAATCAAATGGCTATAATGACAGGATAATGTCCTGCTCCCTCAGCCAGAGGCCTGTTCCTCAAGCTTTCCCGCCCGTCAGCCTTACCGGATTGCAGCAGCTCCACTGGGACAAAGTCGGGATTATTCGTGATAAAGAGGGCTTGAACCAGGCTGCCACCCTTCTAGCTGCCTGGCAGCAGGCCCTGCCGGATTCGGCTGATCAGCCATCCTTTGAACTGGGTAATCTCATATTAACCGGGCGGTTGTTAACGGAAGCGGCTCTTATCCGGGAAGAAAGCCGCGGCGCCCATTTCCGGTCGGATTTCCCGGAAAGCTCATCAAAGTGGCAATGCCACATCGTCTGGATAAAATAATAATAGCTCATACACGTAATTCACCCCTGTTCTCTTATAATCCTATTTGAAAACCACTGCCTCTATGCATTATAAATATAGGGTAACCATCAAATACCATCCTGCAAGGAGTACCGGTTTTGGCTAAGAAAAAGAACGTTGAAAAACCCCAGCGTCATATAACCAAGCGTGCGCTTTCTAATATAAAGCGACAGAAGAGAAGGCAGAACTTCATATTTTACGGTGGTATTTTTATCATTGCTGTCGTCATCGTTCTCGTTTTTGTCGGAGTGCTGGGTGAACTCCGCCCCTATAGTCACACGGTAGTTAAGGTGTATGACCGGGAATTTGATGCACAGTATTTTTTGGATGCTACCAAATATGTCAGCAATCTCTATTCGGTCGATTACCAGCAAGTGATTCAGAGTGTGCCTAATTTTATCGAAGGGAGTGAGTTGATACGACTGGGGGCGGCGGAATTGGGGATAACCCTCAGTGATGACGAGGTGAAAGAAAAACTTTTAGAACAGGAAGATCTTGTAAAACAAGAGTATCTTGCGCAACTCGAAGACCTCAAAGAACAGGGAGAGCTTACAGAAGAAGAGTATCTTGAAGCACAAAAAGATTTCGAAGGATTTGAAATTGTTGTTAATGATGCAGTTATTGACCTTGCCCGTACCGATTTTCTGAATGAGAAGTTGTTAGAAGAACAGTTTAAACCTCAGGTACCCGCGACCGCAGACCAGGTAAATATGATGGCTATGCTTCTGGAAAGTGAAAGCGAGGCATCTACCATTACTAGTGAATTCGCGGCCAGTGGTAACTTCACCGGGCTGGCCGGTGAGTATTCGTTGGATTCTTATACCAAAACCGAAATGGGTGACCTGGGCTGGCACACCCGCGAATTTCTTGAATTAAAATTGGGTACCACCGTCCCCGCCGAGTATGCTTTCAATGCCGAAATCGGCACATTAAGCCAGCCGATATTCGATGAAAATCTAAGTAAACAAATCGGCTACTGGATTATCAATATCGTGGAAAGGCAGGAGAATACTCAAGCTTATATCCGGGTAATTCTCGTGGGCAGCCTAGAAGAAGCAGATCAAGTTATCCTAAGGCTGATAAATGGAGAAAACTTTGAAGAACTTGCTCGAGAGGTCTCTCAAGATGATAATTCCCGTGAGCAGGGGGGAGACCTGGGTTGGGTGACTCCTGGCTCAAGGGGGGAGGCTTTCGACGCCTGGGTTTTTAATCCGGAACAATCGGAAGTGGGTGTCCTGGGGCCCTTCCTCGATGATAGCGTAAATACAACAGGTGGTTACTGGCTGGTACGGGTTGTGGATAGAGAGGAAGACCGGCCCCTGGGTGAGGAAGAGATAGAAACCCTCGCGGAACAGGCTTTTAGTGACTGGATTTCTCAATTGTGGGAGGATGCCACTGATGAGATAGACCAGTCTTTTCTGACCGCGGAGGTAACGCAGTGGATAATAGAGAAGCTGATGGAAGAGTAGCATCAAAACCGAGGTGGCAACAATGAGCAGAAAAAGCATTGGAATAGGGTTAATGGGTTTGGGGGTAGTCGCCGGGCACGTAGCCAGAGTTTTAACGGAGAAAGCCGATGACCTAGAGGAGAAAGTCGGTTGTCCCCTCGTTTTGCGTAAAATAAAAGTACTACCCGAAGACCTCTCGCGAACGCAGGCGCGTGAGATGCCCTCCGGGCTTTTTACCACCAGCGACGACGAGTTTTTCCAGGAATCCGATATCGATATTATCGTTGAAGCGATAGGCGGCGAAAATCCCGCGCTGGAATACCATCGGCGCGCGCTGACTTCCGGTAAGCATGTTGTCACCTCAAATAAAGAGCTTATTGCCAAGCATGGGATGGAGCTTCTGGAACTTGCCCATCAGTACAACGTTGGACTGCAATATGAAGCCAGTGTCGGTGCCGGATTTCCGCTAATTGCTCCCTTCAAACACGACCTGGTAGCCAATAAGATTACCGGTATTTTCGCCATCATCAATGGGACGACCAATTATATTTTAACAACGATGGACCGCGAAGGCTCGGATTTCACCGCGACGCTGGCGCAGGCTCAGAAACTGGGCTATGCTGAGGCAAACCCGGAGAATGACATCGAGGGATACGACTCCAATTACAAGCTTGCTATTCTGGCATCGCTGGCTTTTAATGCGCAGGTCCGTCCTCAGGACGTATACCGCGAAGGGATTGCCCGCCTGGCTCCCCGCGATTTCCGTTACGCACGGGAACTTGGATTTACCATTAAGCTGCTGGCGATTGCCAGGCAGAATGAAGACACGGTTGAAGCCAGGGTGCACCCGGTGTTCCTACCTCAGGAAACCTTGCTCGCCAAGGTGGATGGCGTTTATAACGCCATCCAGGTAGAATGTGACCTGGCTGGCCGGGTACTTTTCATGGGTGAAGGAGCAGGTCCGCTGGCTACCAGCAGCTCCGTCATTGCCGATGTGGTATCCTCGGCGCGGAAAATAGCCTTGGGTATCGGCAGCCTCTCTACCTGGAAGGCGGCCTCCGGAAAGCATATCAAGCCCATGGATGATATTAAAACACAGTATTACATCAGATTAAACGTCGCCGACCAGACGAGTGTGCTGGCTAAAATTGCTACGGTTTTCGGGGATAATGGAATTAGCATCGCTTCGGCGATTCAGCCCGAGTCCGACGACGTAACTAAAACGGCGGAAATAGTAATCATGACCCACCCCGCCCTGGAGAAAGCCATGCAAAAGGCTTTAAGTGAACTGGGTCAGCTCGAGGTGGTTAATGAAGTCAGTAATTGTATCCGTGTTGAGGAAATAGAAGGAGGTTAGCTCTGAAAGAGGGAGTTTTACTTCAATATAAAGATTATCTTCCCGTTACCGCTAAAACACCGCTGTTCAGTATCGGCGAGGGGGATACGCCGCTGGTTCGCTGCGATAAGCTGGCGAAGAGATACGGCTGCGGCGAGCTGTACTTCAAACTAGAAGGGTGCCATCCCACGGGTTCCTTTAAAGACCGGGGTATGGTGGTGGCGGTAGCTAAAGCGGTTGAAGAGGGCAGCCAGGCTATTATCTGTGCTTCCACCGGTAATACCAGCGCCTCGGCGGCAGCGTACGCCGCTTACTGCGGGCTTAGCTGCATCATTATCATCCCCAAGGGTAATATTGCTCTGGGCAAACTGGCGCAGGCTATCGTTCACGGCGCCAAAATAGTGGCTGTCGAGGGTAATTTTGACCAGGCTCTCTCTATAGTACTCAGTATTACCGAAAAGCATCCGGTAACTCTGGTTAACTCTCTCAATCCCTATCGTATCGAGGGACAGAAAACCGCCGCTTTTGAAATCGTCGACGTGCTGGGTAACGCCCCGGACTGCCATTTCCTCCCTGTGGGCAATGCCGGTAACATTACGGCTTACTGGAAGGGATATAAGGAATATTACGAAGCAAAAAAATCGACCAAGAAGCCGAGGATGTACGGTTTTCAGGCGGAAGGGGCTGCACCTATTGTCAGGGGTTATCCCATCGAACAACCGGAAACGGTAGCTACGGCGATACGCATCGGCAATCCTGCCAGCTGGAAGAAAGCGGAATCCGCCCGCGACGAGTCCGGAGGTATTATCGATATGGTCAGTGATGCCGAAATACTCGCCGCTCAGAAACTGATGGCTACCGAGGCTGGTGTTTTTGGCGAGCCGGCTTCAGCCGCTCCTCTAGCCGGATTGATAAAGCTCAGCGGTCAGGGTATGGATTTGTCCGACCAGGTAGTTGTTTGCGTGGTTACTGGTACCGGACTCAAGGACACCGAGGTCGCCCTAGAAGACGCGCTGCCTTTCCTGGAACTGCCAGCCGAATTGGCGGCGGTCGAGAAAGCTCTGGGTCTGGTCTAAACGTGATATAGATTTTCAAACCACTCCCCAAGGAGGAGAAAAATGTTCGACGAGGCTGTAATTCGTAAAGCCGTGACCGATATTATCAAAGCGATTGGTGAAGACCCGACACGGGACGGGATGAGAGATACTCCACAACGCGTAGCGGAGATGTACGGCGAACTTTTCATGGGGTTGCATAAAGACCCCAAAGAAGAGCTGGAGGTGGGCTTCGAGCTGGGGCACCGCGAGATGGTGGTACTCAAGGATGTCCCTTTCTATTCCATGTGCGAACATCACCTCCTGCCGTTTTACGGCGTCGCCCACGTCGGCTATATACCCAATGAGGAAGGTCGTATCGTGGGCATCGGCAAGCTGGCCGGGGTGGTGGAGACGCTTGCCCGCCGTCCCCAGGTGCAGGAAAGGATGACCACCGAGATAGCCGATGCCATTTCGGAGGGGATTCACGCTGTAGGTGTGGCGGTGGTGGTCCAGGCGGAGCACCTCTGCATGGTCATGAGGGGCATTAAAAAACCGGGCAGTAATGTTATCACTTCGGCTATCCGCGGCTCTTTCCACAGCAATCCCGCCAGCCGCGCCGAGTTTTTCTCGTTAATCCAGGGTAAATAGAAATTTTCGCTAGAGAGGTTTGAAAATGACGAGTCCGAAGTATCAGGGACCAATTGAACGTAATATCGCCATGGAGCTGGTACGCGTTACCGAAGCTGCCGCCTTGATGTCTGCCCGGCATATGGGGACGGGTGATAAAAACTTGGTAGACGGAGCCGCCGTATCGGCCATGCGTCATGTTCTGGGATATATCGCCATGGATGGCATTGTCGTTATCGGAGAAGGTGAAAAAGACGAGGCTCCCATGTTGTATATCGGTGAGAGTATCGGGGATGGCTCTGAATTAAAGGTTGATATCGCTGTCGACCCTATTGACGGTACCACCTCGGTGGCCAGGGGTTTACCGGGAGCTATATCCACGGTGGCGCTGGCAGCCAGGGGAATGATGCACTTCCCCCGCGATTTTGTCTACATGAATAAAATCGTCACCGGACCGGAAGCGAGAGACGTGATAGATATCACTGCATCCGTAGCGGTCAATTTGAAAAATATCGCCCGGGCTAAGAAAAGAGAGATGTCCGAGATTACCGTGGTTGTTCTGGACCGGCCCCGCCATGAGCAGCTTTTAACGGAAATCAGGGCGGCCGGTGCCAGGGTAAAATTAATCTCCGATGGTGATGTAGGTGCCAGCATCGAGGCAGCCCTGCCGGAAAATGAGGTTGATGTATACATGGGTGTGGGGGGAACGACGGAAGGCGTTCTAGCCGCAGCGGCATTACGCTGTATTGGTGGTGGTATTCAATGCCAGGCCTGGCCGCGCGATGAAAAAGAGAGAGCAGTAGCCATAGCCGATGGCGTTGATGTTGATAAGGTTTATACTACCGATGAACTGGTTGGGGGCGAAGATGTGTTTTTTGCGGCTACGGGAGTCAGCAGCGGTGAATTACTTAAAGGGGTAAGATATTTCAGCGGTGGAGCGCAGACACAGTCTCTGGCGATGCGCTGCCGTTCGGGGACCTGCCGCTGGATAGATACCTGGCATAACTTCCACCGCCTCGATAAGCTCAGGGCTGCCCGCTAGGCAGTTAGTGCTATATATCCAGGTTGGCCGTCTGGGCGTGTGCCTGGATGAAAGCCTTGCGTGGCGGAACTTCACCACCCATCAGGGTCTCGAATATCTCGTCGGCTTTGGCGGCATCCTCGATGTTTACCGAGAGGATAGTACGCGTGGCCGGATTCATCGTGGTCTCCCAGAGCTGCTCCGCCGTCATCTCACCCAGGCCCTTGTAACGCTGGACTTCCGTTTTCCTGGCGGTGCTGTTCTTTAAGGTATCGTCTTTTTCCTGTTCGGAATAGACCCATTTCACGCCGTCACTGTTCTTGATGCGGTAAAGCGGCGGTTGTGCGATATACAGGTAACCTCCGCTGACAAGCTCCATCATATGCCGGAAGAAGAATGTCAACAATAGCGTGCGGATATGGGAACCGTCAACATCGGCGTCAGTCATCAGAATGACCCGGTGATAGCGCAGTCTGGATGCGTCGAACTCATCATCTATGTTGGTACCCAGGGCTGTAATAATGGTACGTATTTCGTTGTTGGCCAGCATCTTATCCATCGGCGCCTTTTCCACGTTAAGAATCTTACCGCGAAGTGGTAGTATCGCCTGGAAGCGTCGGTTGCGGCCCTGCTTGGCGGAACCACCCGCCGAGTCGCCCTCGACCAGGTACAGCTCGCATTGTTCGGGATTTCTCTCCGAGCAGTCGGCCAGTTTGCCGGGCAGCGTACCGGTTTCCAGTCCGCTCTTTCTGATAATCAGATCACGGGCTTTCCTGGCAGCTTCCCTGGCTCTGGAAGCGGTAACACATTTCTCTAGTATTTTCTTGGCGTCGTCGGGGTGCTCTTCAAGGAAGAGGGCCAGCCCTTCGTTAACGGCGGTCTCGACGTGGCTCTTCATTTCTATATTACCGAGTTTACCCTTAGTCTGGCCTTCAAACTGGGGCTCGGCGAGTTTGACGCTGATGATTGCCGTCAGCCCTTCCCGGACATCCTCGCCGGTGAGGTTGGAGTCGTCTTCTTTAAGGAATTTGTTCTTCTTGGCGAAATCATTCAGGACGCGGGTCAACGCCGAGCGGAAGCCGGTCATGTGGGTTCCGCCGTCAACGGTATTAACGCAGTTAGCGAAGCTGAAAGCTGACTCATTGAAGCCGTCGTTATACTGCATGGCTACCTCGACCTGGGTGCTGTTAACCCCCTTGGATATGTAGATGGGGACCGGATGGCGGACGGTCCGGTTGCGGTTAAGGTGGCGGATAAAGCCGGTTATACCGCCTTCGAAATAGAAAGTCCGTTCGGCATCCTTCGCCTCGTCTCGAATTAATATCTCCACGCCTTTATTGAGATAAGCCATCTCTCGCAGGCGTTCGCTTACGGTATTGAAATCATAGGATATTTCGTTAAATATCTCCGCATCGGGAAGGAAGGTAGTAGTGCTGCCGGTGTCCTTTGCCTTACCGATTATCTCAATAGATCCTTGCGGAATGCCCTTTTTATATTCCTGATGGTGTATGCTGCCATCGCGTTTAATATCTATATAGCACCACTCGGACAGGGCATTGACCACCGAAGCACCGACGCCATGCAGACCGCCCGATACCACGTAGGTCTTGCCGCCGAATTTAGCCCCGGCATGAAGCACGGTCATTACCGTTTCCAGGGCGGATACCTTGGTGGTGGGATGAATGTCTACCGGGATGCCGCGTCCGTTATCCGTGACGCTTACGGAATTATCCTCCTTAATCGTCACGACGATTTTATCGCAGCAACCGGCCATGGCTTCATCGATGCTGTTATAGGCAATCTCGTATACTAAGTGATGAAGACCGCGCTGGTCGGTACTTCCGATGTACATACCGGGACGGCGGCGTACGGCTTCCCGTCCTCCCAGTACCTGGATATCCTGGGCGGTGTAATCGTTATTATCCTTCTTTTTTCGTGCCATTATTGCCCTTCGTGTTGCCGGTCTTCAGTCTATAAGTGAGAATACCGCGATTAAGTACCAGGGTGATTGTCAGAGGCAGCGGTATATCCTCGGTAGCTGGAAGCTACATAAAAACGGGCCGGCCAGCTATAAAAAAACCTGCACATTAGCCTGTTTAATAGTAGCACAATTCAGTCGTGAAGTAAAGGTAAATGAATGGAAAATGGAAAGTAAAAAGTACTGGGAGATTGCTTATCTGTCGCTATTCCGCTTGAACGTTCGAGAAGTCCTGTAACTCCTCAAAGTCAATCAGGCCGCTTTCTGCGATATTTTCTATTTCAATTCCAGCTTCGACTGCTGCCGCTACCGGGTTGAGTCCACCGAGTTGCACCATGCCGATTCTGTTCATGGTTACGGGAATCTGGAAAAGGGACTCGCTGGTATGTCCCAGGGCGTATACCCCACCGATACCTACCTCTTTGAGGACAGCCAATCTCTCCTCGACGACCTCTCTGGCGGGCGCCGGTAGGGTGCGGAATACACCCAGTATCTTGCCGATCCCCGTCTTGGCCGCCTGCCCCACGCTGGTCATCCTGGCGCGGATGTACTGTTCCGAGGGGTCCAGAGACGTACCGGCATAGTCGATTATGGCCACGAAACGTTTTGGCTGGAAGTCCGCTATTTCGAGTATGCCCCCGAACCTGAATTCGGTAGGAACACCGGCTTTGAGGAGAACGCCATTTATAGAAGCGCTGCATACGGTAGCCAGGCCCATTTTCCCTTCCGGTACGACCACCGAACCCAGTTTCTCGCCTTCCTTGCCGACAGCTACCAGGTGACTGACGCAGAGGTCGGCTTTTAGGGCGTCTTTCATGGCTGATAGGGCTTTTTTAAACTTGTCTTTGTCAATAAGAGAGGTGTTGATGGAAAGCTGGCCGGTGCGCTTTTCCGGGTTGAAGGTGGTCTGATAAGCCATCAGTTCCAGCTTCTCGCGCACGAATCCGAGGTGATGTGGCGCCAGGGCTTCCTTAACTTCCCGTCTGCCTCTGGCGGTTATCATTCTGCCGTCTCTACCACCCGGCTCGGTATATCCCCGCTCATCGGCTATCTTCAGGTGATACCTAACCGCCCTTTCGCTGAGGAAAATACCGTCCTGCTCGAGTCGGCGGGCAAGGGTAATCGACCCCAGCGGCTCGGAAGACTCACTGAGTACTTTCAGAATGGCAATAAGCTTATTTTCAGCATCGGATCCGACAATCGGTTGGTCCATAGAAAGACACTCTGCCCTTCGGATTTAATCTTGAGGTAATTATACCACGCATCGTTGAAAATCGAAATTACACATTGAGAGGTAGGGCAATATCACGAAAAGAATCAAAACACGCCTGTTTTCGCATTAGTATTTCCTGAACTTGCTGGTAATCGGAAGCCTTCTATCCCTGCCGAATGCCCGGGGAGTTATTTTTATCCCGGGTGGCGCCTGTCGCCTCTTATATTCGCTGGTATCTACCAGTCTGGCTACCCGCCTGACGACCGCCTCGTCATAGCCCATGTCGATTATCTGGTTGACGCTTTTATCCTCCTCGACGTAGGCGGTCAGTATGGGGTCGAGAAGCTCGTAAGGAGGCAGCGTATCGGTGTCCTTCTGGTCGGGTCTGAGCTCGGCCGAGGGAGGTTTGGTGATGACCGCTGTCGGGATTACCTCTTGTCCGGAGAGAGAATTCCGGTATTCAGCCAGCTTATATGCCATTGTCTTGGGAATATCTTTAATCACGGCGAAGCCGCCCGCCATATCCCCGTACAGCGTTGAATAACCGGTAGCCATTTCGCTTTTATTACCGGTGGTCAGCACCAGCCAGCCGAACTTATTCGATAACGCCATCAAAATATTGCCCCGGATACGGGCCTGCAGGTTCTCTTCAGTGACATCGGGCTCGGTATTCTTAAAGGATTCAGCCATTATTTCCATGTATGATTTGTATGTATTCTCGATTGGAATAGTGAGTAATTCAATGCCCAGATTTTTAGCCAACAGCTCGGCATCAATCACACTCCCGGGAGAAGAGTATTGCGAAGGCATAGCTACCCCGACCACGTTTTCTTTGCCCAGCGCATCGACGGCTACGGTGGCTACCAGACTGGAGTCCAGTCCTCCCGAAAGACCGATTAGCACCTTCTCGAACCCGTTTTTACGAATGTAATCGCGTGTTCCCAGCACCAGAGCGTTATACACCTCTTCCGGAAATCCGTTTACTTCAACCTTGCCGGTGGTGATTTTCGATTTCTTCACCGATAGGAGTTTGTCTGAAATATGTATCTTTTTAGGTTGCATTCCTGCCTGTTCTTCACGGAGGGCTGCCTCTTTCTTCCACTTGGAATTTTGCAGTCGCGTATTGGAAACAGACTTGATATCCAGGTCGGCGATTATCAGGTCTTCCTGGAACTGTTTTCCTCTGGCTATGAGCTGTCCCTTCTCGTCTACTATCAGGCTGTTGCCGTCGAAGACCAGCTCGTCCTGTCCCCCCACGAGATTATTAAATGCTACGATAGACAGGTTATCCGAGGCACGCGCCGTTACCATCTCCTCGCGGACACTCCCCTTGCCGAAGTGATAGGGAGAAGCGCTGATATTGATGATGATTTCGGCGCCGGAGCAAGCCTGGGTGGTTGTCGGACCGTCTTCGTACCAGATATCTTCACAGATATTAACGCCGATATTGATTCCACCGATAATAAAAACAAGGCATTCGCTGCCTGCCTGGAAATAGCGGTTCTCATCGAAAACACCGTAGTTGGGCAAGAATATCTTATGATAGACCCCGGCAAGTTTACCGTCGTGGATGATGGCGGCGGCGTTATAAATTTCTTCCCCGTCATCGACGAAGCCAACAATGACATCTATTCCTGAAGATTCTTTAGCGATTTTATCCAGAGATTTCAGATTTTCGGCGATGAACTCCGGTTTAAAAAGCAGGTCCTCGGGCGGGTAGCCGCAGACGGCTAGTTCAGGAAATGTCAGCAGGTCAACGCCCGAAGACCTGGCCAATTTCACAATTTTTAATATTTTCTGCCGGCTACCGGAAAAATCACCGACAGTAGTATTAATCTGCGCCATGCCGATGCGAAGTCGGCGGGCATCATGTATGGTAGTCACAGAAGCCAGACCCCCGCTTATAATATCGGCAGGTATCTATCAAGCTCAAATTCGGTAACCTGGGAGCTGTATTCGTTCCATTCTATCTCCTTGTTCTGGATAAATGCATCAAATACGTGGTCGCCCAGTACCTTTCGTACCAGCTCGCTCTTTTCAGTGAGCTGAATAGCTTCCAGCAAGCTGGCCGGCAGAACACCGATGCCTCGCTCTTCTCTTTCTTTGGCACTCATCTCGTAGACGTTTTCTTCTACCGGTGTGGGAGGCTCGTAACCTTTTTCAATGCCTTCCAGACCGGCGGCCAGCATCACGCTGAAAGCAAGGTAAGGATTGCAGGCGGGATCGGGAGAGCGGAACTCTACTCTGGTGGCCTTTTCTCTGCCGGGGCGGTACTCCGGTACGCGAACTAAATCTGAACGATTACGCCGCGCCCATGACAGATAGACCGGTGCTTCATAGCCGGGTACCAGACGCTTATAGGAATTAACAAACTGGTTGCAGACGGCGGTTATTTCCGGCGCGTGCTTCAGCAGACCGGCAATATAGCTTTTGGCTACTTTCGACAGGTGATAGGGATCATTGCTGTCAAAAAAGGCATTCCTCTCACCTTTGAAGAGAGACTGGTGTACGTGCATACCGCTGCCATTCATGCCGAACACAGGCTTGGGCATGAAAGTAGCGTAGACACCGTGTTGCATGGCGACCTCTTTAACCACCAGGCGGTAAGTCATAACATTGTCGGCCATGGTCAACGCATCGGTATACCTCATGTCAATTTCATGCTGACTGTGAGCGACTTCATGGTGGGAGTATTCGACCCCGATACCCATATCTTCCAGCTGGAGCACGGTATCTTTCCTCATGTCCACGGCGGCATCCCGGGGAGTCAGATCGAAGTAACCGCCTTTATCTAGTACCTGGGTAGTCGGAGTCGTCAGGTCGTTGGGGTCTTGCTTGAAATAAAAATACTCGAGCTCCGGGCCCACGTAGTAGGTATAGCCCAGGTCGGCCGCTCGCTTCAGGTTTCTCTTCAGGACGTATCTGGGGTCGCCTTCGAAAGGCTCGCCACCGGGTTTATGAATATCGCAAAACATACGGGCTACGGCACGATGTTCACGCGGTCGCCAGGGTAACAATTCAAATGTATCAGGGTCGGGCATGGCCACCATGTCGCTCTCATCTATGCGGGCGAATCCCTCGATTGACGAGCCGTCAAAGCCCATACCCTCCTGGAGGGCGCCCTCCAGTTCCTCCACGGTGATGGCAAAACTCTTTAGCATCCCCAGGATATCGGTGAACCATAGTCTTATGAACTTGACATCGTGCTCTTTGGCGGTTTTTAGTACGTATTCTGCTGCCTCTTCTCTACTTCTATTTGTCATAGTATCCTCCTATTACTGGTGTTATTTTAATACGTTATGTCCATATTGTCATTATTTTTTTCATAAAATTTTCTCTCCGCGTTTTAAATGGCGTTTTCATTTCTATCGCCGGTCCGTACGCGTACCACGCTCTCCACCGGCAAAACGAATATCTTTCCATCTCCTGTCTCACCGGTCCGGGCATTCGTAGCGATAGCATCAAGT
>Ga0255055_10002198_pt1 | contig 13907 bp, 10 predicted proteins | sample JV7_2_27_MG_FD_188633 | JGI IMG/M metagenome (GOLD analysis project Ga0255055, IMG submission 188633) | Seawater microbial communities from Jervis Inlet, British Columbia, Canada - JV7_2_27 | ecosystem: Environmental > Aquatic > Marine > Inlet | place: Canada: British Columbia | collected...
TCACACATTTTACCGAAGGAGAAGGATTAAGTAATAATTTTACCTGGCCCATGATGGAGGATAGCCATGGCAATCTTTGGATTGGCACTTGGGCCGGAGGGGTGAGTGTATATAATGGAAATACCTTTATAAATTTTACCGAAAAAGAGGGATTAAGTAACAATATAGTTTGGTCCATACTGGAGGACAGCCAGGGTAATCACTGGTTCAGCACAGAAGGCGGGGGGGTGGTCATGTATAATGGAGAATCTTACAGGCATTATACTGAAAAAGAGGGATTAAGCAGTAGAAATGTTAGATCCATTGTGGAAGATAGCCATGGCAATCTCTGGTTCGGCACAGGAGGTAGTGGGGCGAGTATGTATAATGGGAAATCCTTTACGCATTTTACTGAAAAAGAGGGATTAAGCAGTAATAATGTCAGAACCATTATGGAGGACAGCCATGGCAATCTATGGTTCGGCACTGGTGGTGGCGGGGTGAGCATGTATAATGGAGAAACATTTACCCATTTTACCGAAAAAGAGGGAATAAGTAATAACATTGTCCGAACCATACTGGAGGACAGTCATGGCAATCTATGGTTTGGCACAAGGGGTGGAGGGGTGAGCAAATATAATGGAGAAACATTTACCCATTTTACTACCAGAGAGGGATTAAGCAGTAATACTATCCTTTCAATTTTGGAGGACAGCCATGGCAATCTATGGTTCGGAACCGGCGGGGGAGGCGTGAGCAAGTATAATGGCCAAACATTTACGCACTACACTGAAACGGAGGGATTAAGTAATAATATTGTTTATTCTGTCCTGGAAGACTCCAATGGTAATATATGGCTAAGCACAGAAAAGGGATTAAATTGCCTGGTACCTGGATCGGATCTTATTCATTCCTATAGCCAGCAGGATGGTCTGAAAGGAATAGACTTTTACATAAACAGTGTGTTATTAGATAGCAAGAACCACGTCTGGTGGGGCAGCAGTAAAAGCCTTACCATGTTGGACTTGAATAATTTTAGGATACCTGTTGAGCCACCAAGCCTGCAACTGAACAACATAGAAATTAACGAGATATTTTCAGATTACCGCCATTTGAAAAAAGGTGGTAAAAACGATTTTAATTTCAATGGGGTGTCAAAGTTTTATAACTACCCATTAAACCTGGAACTGCCCTACAACCATAATCACCTGACCTTCCATTTTTCGGCCATAGATTGGAATGCTCCACATAAAATAAAGTACAGCTACAAAATGGAGGGATTAAATGATCCCTGGAGTATTCCAACATCAGAAGCCAAAGCAGATTACCGAAGCATGCCCTACGGCACCTATACTTTTAAAGTACGCGCCATTGGGAGAGCACAGCAATGGAGTGAACCCTTTGATTATACTTTTACCATAAACCCACCCTGGTGGCATACCTGGTGGGCAAGAGCGGGCTATGCCATGGCAACATTGTTGATTATTTTCGGTTTTGCTCGCTGGCGTACCGCCAAACTAAAACAACGACAAAAAGAATTGGAAGAAGAGGTAACTAATGCAACACTTTTAATTAGAACACAGAAAGAAGAGGTTGAGAACCAGCGAGACGAGATTGAAGCCCAAAAGGAAGAAATTGAAACTCAGAGGGATGAGGTTCTTGCAACAAATGAGGCCCTGGAAAAACATGAAACTGAGTTGAAATTTACGCTGGATAACCTGAAATTGACCCAGTCCCAGTTAATACAATCGGAAAAAATGGCATCTGTGGGAATCCTTACCGCAGGAATCGCACATGAGCTGAACAACCCCATAAATTTTGTGAGTGGTAATGTAAATCCCTTACTGCGGGATGTGAATGAGTTATTCACGCTGTTGGAGAAATATGACGAAATCATTAAATCAAACAAGCTCGAAAGTTCCTTTAGCGAAGTGGATGAGTTGAAGATAGAGATGGACTTTTCATTTTTAGTCAAAGAGATCCTAAACCTTTTGGAAGGAATTGAGGATGGTGCAAACAGATCCAGTCAAATTGTGAAAGGGTTGCGCAGTTTCTCAAGGCTTGATGAAGAGAAGTGCCAGCTTTATGATATTCATGATGGAATTGACTCAACCCTGATATTGTTGCAAAACAAAATCAAGGATAGGATCCTGATCCGGAAGGATTACGGAAATCTTGAGGAAGTAGAGTGCTTTCCCAGTAAACTCAATCAGGTTATTATGAATATTCTGACCAATAGTATACAGGCCATAGAGGGTAAAGGTGAAATATTCATTCAAACCGTCAGCAGTGCTATTGGAATAAAGATCGTCATAAAGGACAATGGTAAAGGGATGACCCCTGAAGTGAAAGAACATATTTTTGAACCATTCTTCACAACCAAAAAGGTAGGGAAGGGAACCGGATTGGGTCTATCCATCAGCTATGGAATTATTGAGCAGCATAATGGAAATATTGATGTCATTTCTGAACCAGGTAAAGGCACTGAATTCATTATTTCACTGCCGAAAACTCAATCAGATTAATTCGATTGAAAGTAACCAAGGGAATATAGTATGGAGAAAATTGGATCAGGCATGGATTTGAAACGCTGTATGTCATTATAGGTATTCTTATTGCTTTTAGTTTAAATGACTGGAACGAAAATAGAAAAGCTCAAATAACGGAAATAAGTATATTAAATGAATTGATAACTGGTCTTTCTACTGATTTTTCTACGTTGAATTTCAATATTGACAAGCACAATCAGGCTAAAAAATCATGTGAAATTGTTTTGAAGGCTCTAGATGAGGCTGATGAATTCAATGATTCTCTTGCATATCATTTCGCCGCAGTTCATTATTATACGACATTTGCCAGTGCACGTGGAGCCTATGAATCTTTAAAATCCATGGGGTTTGAAACAATATCCAACCAATCATTAAGATCTACGATAATTGATTTATATGACCAGTGGTATACAATAGTCCAAACGAATCAAAAAATACTTACAGACGATATTCATGACCTGAAAAGAAATTTCAATCAAGATCTTTTTGATAAGTTTCTTGTGTTTAGTACTGAACCACCTTTCTATGCGGGTGAAATGATACCTGTTGATTTCAAACAATTAAAAGCCAATCAACGGTATAAGTACCATATTCGAACTTTAAAAGGCAGTCATTCCTTGTATATTGCTTTGAATAGTTTAGTATCTACCGAAGTAGAAAGCCTGAAAAAACTCTGCCAGGAAGAAGTCAAACGATTAGAATAATATTTCGCTAACCCTGTAGGCTAAATGGTCGAAAGTTGAAGCGAGTCAACTGCTATACTACAAGCCTGCAACTATTTCAATTAAGTCCTGGTTTTTACTACCATCATTATTAATCAGTCCAAATGAGCCACTATTATAATTCCAATTTGCCGAGCCTACATTATGCTCCTCAAATATTTCCATCATGTCAGTGTACCAGCGCAAACGGTCTTCTTCAGGTGCTCCTTTCAAAACACCGTATTCTCCACAATATAATGGCAGGTTTAATGCAGAAGCTTTTCTGAAAGGCTTCTCCATCATATCCGTCATTACCTGTTTGTTAAATTCTTTGCCAATCCAGTTTTTAGCTTCATCCTTCAGATCTTCTGGCAGGGCATCAAACTCGTCCTGTGTTAAAATTACCCCCGGATAATGAACAGGCCCAGTATAATCCTTAAGCCCGGTCCATGAGGCATGGTAATGTGTTAGCAAAAACGGCTCGTAAAAATGATAGCTCAAAATGACATTTTTGTCATCAGGCACCTTCAGTTCATCGAAAGTGCTGGCAGATTGCCAGCGGTTGGAGCCAACAACGATCAAACGCTCAGGTTCCGTCTCCCGGATGGCAGCAAAACATTTGGCCAGTAATCTGTTTCAGTCTTCTGCCTCATCTGCCACAGCTTCATTCATTAGCTCGTAAGCCACCATGGAAACCGGATACTTTATGAGAACAGCTGAAAGATCGCGCCACAGATCGCAAAACTTTTCCTGTTCCAAAGGATCTGTCCAGAGTGGTTTTACTTCCTCATTAAAATGGTGGGAGCGCAAAATATGAAGATCAACAATTACACGAAGATTATTGTCAATGCTCCATTCGATACAGTTGGTCATAATTTCAAAGGCGTCACTATGACGATTGCCCGATTCATCCCACATTTGTTCTTCATCGATGGGCAGGCGTACATGTTCAAATCCCAGCTCAGCAATATATTCAAAGTCCTTTTCCTGGATAAATAAGCGACGTTCCTCCCCTCTTTGCCTGCTTTGTGATAACCAATGGGCCATGTTGGTCCCCTTACCAATTACAAATTCAGATGGTGAATCTTGTTGCACGGAAGTACAGGACATAATTGTCCAGAATGCAATTAAAACAAGAATTAATTTTTTCATACCAGTAGCCTTCTTTCATTCTGTGTTTTCACCTTGTATAACTGTGATTTTCTCCATTTCTTCCGGAGTAAAGTTGACATCGCCCACAATCTTTGAGGGTTCCCAGCATTGTTCAAGTGGTGCAAGAACCAGCCTCTGAATGGGTATTACATATTCTTCAATACCTTCAGTATTCTTTTCAATCCTGCCACCAGCCTTTACTACAGCATCCCTGGATAAAGCTTCACAAACTTTTAACAGGGAAGGGAAATCATATGCAGTAAAAGAAAATTTAGTGGTGTTGTCAATTCCAGTCTTGTATTTCTCCGGTAGGTTCTCAATTCCCAGAGATGTAGCCAGAATTCCCGCAGCATTAGAAGGATTACAATCAGAATCCATTCCGCAACGCATTGATACAATAATGGTATTATCCATATCTCCCTCACCATAAAGTAGTCCCATTACAATGTAAGCCCCATTTAATTTTGCATCTATATTAAAATCCGTAGCTGTACCGTTACAGCTAAATTTCCTGTATTCATGGTTCAGGTTGTATTTGTCTTCAATCAACTGCCAGGTTTTTTGCCAGTCTCCCGGGTTTTCCTTATGCCAATTTAAAACATCCCGGATGGCTTCTGCATACTGGCTTTCTGCCGGAATACACGCCAATCCGGCCTTAATAATTTTAGTAATATCTATCTCAAAAAATGCCTCGGCATACATGGCACCCACAAACTGTCCACCATAAACCCCATCACCGTAGTTCATCAGGCGGCCAAACTTATCTCCCAGGTCTATCACTGTCTGTGGCATTCCTGGTGCAATCAGGCCCGAGTAATCAGCTTCAATTTGATAATCAATGTCATCAGCGTGGGCATTGTATTCAGGATGCCCGGAGTAAGGGGGAGCAATCCCGGAACGTAGATTTTCACGTCCATAACGGTTGGCATGCCACAACCTGTACTGGCTATTGGCAAAATCTATCCCAGCTTGCCTTATGGAAACATCAAGACCATGATCTTCCAGCGTTTTCAAAAATGTCATTTCAACATAAATATCATCCTGGTACTGTTGATTTATCATGCTTGGTTTCCATTCAGGAACTTTTTCTTCGGGAATGATGATTCCGTTAAATTTAAATTCAGTTGGTGCTCCCCAGCCCACGCCAGCCATTTGACCAAGCCACCCTGCTTTCATTTTGCTTTGATATTCCTCAACAGATATTCTTCTAAAATCATTCTTTGAGTTGCAGCTAATCAAACAGATAACTGATATCAAAAGGGCTGCCGAAGTAAAGATTCTTTGCGTTTTCATTATTACTGATATTAATTATTTGCTGTTAAAGTTATGCTTTCACCCATCAAAATCCAATATATATCAGTTTGACCTAACCCGCGCAGATGTCATTTATTTCAAAATATCGAAGCATGCGTTAATAAAAAATCAACATGTCCTTATATCCATTCCCTGAAAGGAAGTGGTTTTACGGACATGCGGATAAATCTTGGGAATTGGGCATTTTCACCTGATCATTCTACATACTGGCCCAGCTCCAGCCAGCGCTGAAGCTTTGCTTCGATCAGATCGATGACCTCTGAAACGCGCATTGATTTCAGTTCGAGGGACTCATAACCGAGCTTCCCGGCACTCAACTCAACCTCCAGGTCAGCTTTCTCCTGTTCCAGTTCCTCTATCTCCGTCTCCAGCCGGTTGTATTCCTGCTGCTCCTTGTAGCTGAGTTTAGTTTTTGGCTTCCCAGGGGAAATTTTTTCTTTGGAATCAGGCCTTCTTTCAATAACCTTGTCCAGGTCTTTTTTTATCTTCTTTTCCAGGACTTCTTGAGCTCGGCTGTATGATGTGTATGATCCATAATGATCCTTGATCATCCCTTCTCCCTCAAAGATGAACAGGTGATCGGTGAGTTTATCCAGGAAATAACGATCATGTGATACTATTATCAAACAGCCCTTGAATGAGAGCAGGAATTCCTCCAGCTTATTAAGGGCAAAAAGATCTAGATCATTCGTAGGTTCATCCAGGATGAGAAAATTCGGGTTTTTGATCAGGACTGTCAGCAGGTGTAATCTGCGGAGTTCTCCTCCGCTAAGCTTAGAGATCATTTTGTATTGCGATTCTGGAGTAAACATAAAGTGTTCCAGAAATTGGGATGCAGAAATAGTCCTCCCGTCAGCCATCATAACCACCTCTGCAAACTCCCTTACGGCATCGATCACCCTTTGCTCTTTCTTCCACTCTTGTCCCAGTTGCCTGTAGTATCCCATAACCACAGTTTCACCACGGTCAATATTTCCAGTATCCGGTGGTACCGTTTCGTAGATCAAATCCAGGAAAGTGGTTTTACCGGTTCCGTTCCTGCCTATAACCCCGAGCCGCTCCCCTTTCGAAAACTTATAGCTAAACTCTTGAAGGATCTTGACCGGACCGTAGGTCTTGCTGATCTGTTCCAGGTCGAGGATTTTTCCCCCCAGGCGAGGTGCTCTTACCTGGAGCTTTAATTCACCCGGACCAGGTGCCACCCGGGCTCGCTCCCTGATGTCATCAAAAGCATCTATCCTGGCCTTGGATTTACCGGTCCTTGCCTTTGGGGATCTTCGTAGCCATTCAAGCTCCTTTTTCATCAACTGGGAAGCCTTATCTGATTCCACCCTTCTCAACTCCTCACGTTCAGCCCTTTTCTGAAGGAATAACTCATATTTTCCCAGGTAGTGGAACATCTTTCCCTGGTTTAATTCGATGATGCGGTTGCAGACCCGGTCGAGAAAATAGCGATCGTGGGTAACCATCAACAGGGTGAGGGTTGATTGGGAAAGGTATCGCTCCAGCCATTCAATCATATCGATATCCAGGTGGTTGGTTGGTTCGTCCAGCATGAGCAGATCGGGTTCATCCAGCAAAACCATAGCGAGCGCCAGCCTTTTCTTCTCTCCATCTGAAAGGTTTGAGATCATTTGTGATGTATCGGTGATCCGAAAAAGGTCCAGTATCTGTTTCAGGCGCCTTTCGTAATCCCATGCATCCACTCTGTCCATTTCGTTGGTTGCCTCTTCAAGGATCTTACCTGTATCTGTTGTTTGATGATGTGAGTGTTTGTCCAGCGCCTTCTCATAATGCTGGATCACAGAAAGTACTGGTGTATTGGCTGTAAGGATCAGCTGATCAATTGTCAGTGAACCATCCAGGTCCGGGACCTGCTCCAGGAAGGCTGTTTTTATCCCGCCCCGAAAAGTAAATTCTCCAGAGTCTGAAGCCATCTTACCCATCATGATTTTTAAGAGCGTCGTCTTCCCGGTCCCATTCCGGGCAATCAGCGCAGTCTTATCTCCACGGGCCAGCCCAAAGGTAAGTCCCTCAAACAAAACCTGTTCCCCAAATGATTTCGAAAGATTCTCTGCAGAAAAGTAATTCATATACTATCCTCCAATTTGCGCGAAGTTAATACTTCCGGAATGATAGTGGTGCAGAAAAACTGTTTATCCTCCCTGGCTATTTTTGCCATTGCATGTTCAGAAAGCAGCATGCTTGAAGGAGAATTTAATATATTTAATCTTCTGTATATGAAATCTCAGGATAATACAAACTTGTTACGGAAGGGGAAATTACAAATGCTGCTAACATTTGCAGCATGGGGTTCCCTCCTGGCAGCCTATATCTTCGGAAGCTTCATACTGCAGGAAGATTACTCCATGCTGGCGGAGGAGCAGGTAGTTGAAAGAGATTATGAGGTAACAGGAGCCGGTATAAATGAAATGACCATAAGGCATTTAGAGAGCGGAGCCGAAGCCAAAGTGGCTTTTGGTAGTGCCCAGGGATACGGAGGGGACCTGATAATAGGTGTTTTGTACGACTCTGCAGGCATAGTTACTGATATACTCTTACTGGTAAACAGGGAGACACCTTCATTCCTTGATAAGCTTGATAAAAAGGGATTTTTCATGCAATTCCCCGGGAAGGCTGTTAATGAACCTTTCCAACTGGAAACGGATGTAGATGCAATCAGTGGATCTACCATCAGTTCTGCTGCTTTTACAAATGCCATACGATCAGCCAGTTTCCAAGCCGCCCGAAAGGACTTTGAACTTGAGGTTACGGAACCTCCGGTTCATTGGAAAGTTGGTTTTGATGAAATGGCCATACTTGTTCTAATTGTAATCGGGATACTGGCAATTTATCTAAAAAAGAAATGGTTGCGCTATGTTTCACTCGGAGTTTCACTGGTAATCGTAGGCTTTTACCTTAACGCCTCTGTTTCAATTTCACATTTTGCAAGGCTAAGCCTTGGTTTTCTTCCAGGGTTAAAAGAACATCTTATCTGGTGGGGGCTCATTTCGGTTACCCTGGTTTTTCCTTTTTTCCTCAGGAAGAATCTTTATTGCTACGCGCTCTGTCCCTTTTATGCTGTACAGACCATCCTGATTAAAATAAGTGGATTCAGATTAAAGCTTACAGATAGTTTTCTGAAAATCGCAAAAACTGCATCCCAGGTACTCCTTTGGATGGCCTTTATGGTGATATTCATTTCTGCCAATCCTACGCTGGGCTCCTTTGAGCCATTTGCATATTTATTTTCCCTGGATGGAGCCGGGCTGCAATGGTATCTTCTGCCAGCAGCATTAATCGGTGCAGTCTTCGTACCGGATTACTATTGCCGGTATTTTTGTCCTGTTGGCAGGGCTTTACAGATGGTTAAAAGGTTTGGTAATAAAATCCTCGGAAAAATTCATTTGTCCGGATCAGGACAAAACCATAGGAAAAAACAGGATACTAAATTGAGCCCTAAAAAAGAAATATTGAAATGGTTAGTACGTCTGGTTTACCTCGCCGGTCTGGCACTTGTAATTACCTATTTAATATTTGGTCTGTTTACTCTCTGATGAATTCACCCCTTCACTTTAGGAGCTTTTCGAAGTAACCTGATCATTCCCATTCCCAATACCCCCATTACAAATACGGATATTCCGACGGTCCTCCAGCCAGCTGCCGGCTCACCCTCTCCAATAAAGGTAAAGCCTGCAAAAAGAAGGAACAGCAACAACCCGTACCAGATGGCTGACAACAGCCATTTCCACCAGGTCATATGCAGTCCCATATCCCTTGTCCAGAAAATAGCTCCGATAATTACAGCCCCGGAAAGTAATCCGGTTACAAATGCAAAAATAACGAGGTTTGTGATCATGATTTAATCTCCTATGGTTGGATCAGATACTTCGATATCCAGATAGTTCTTCACCTGGAGCCATTCCGGTGGCTGCCTGTAATTGGCAAAATGTCCGTCTGGCGGAGGAAGATAGTCCTGGGCCTCAGGCGCATCAAAGAGTTTTTTCTGCATCATAGTAAGTCCGTTATCTATCAAACCTGTAGGATCAGTTGTGTCCAGTTTCCTTGCAAGCCCATGCACCCAGTTGTTTTTTCGGCTGTAAGGACAGGCAATCAGACAAAGCCTGCAACCCATTCCTCCCATGCTTTGCATCCAGAAATTATAGCAGGAGGTCTGGTTGATCTCCCAGTGCCTGTAGCCCCGGGTATGCATGTCTTCATTACTCTCGGCAGTACTGATAGATCCGGAAGGACATATCTCTGCGCAGATCTGGCAATGCTCACAGAACTCCTTGACTCCGAATTCGATGGGCTGGTCGATCTCCATCTCCAGGTTGGTTGTCACAAAGGCAGCCCTGAAGTTAGATCCCGTTTCCGGTGTAATCACAATGCCATGCCTACCCTGTTCGCCCAGTCCGGCTTTAACCAGATAAGGGACAGCTATTAGATCATATCCATCCATGGGGGAATGCCGCCTTGCCGGGTAGCCCAGGGATTTGATAAACGTTTCCAACCTGCGGGCTGCTATGGTGGACCGTGAATAGGCATCTAAGCTGGTTCCACTGTTGGGATTGGAATTAACCTGCTCCCACTGGTGGGGAATACCAAATGCGATGACGTATTCCCAGTGCTTTGGAACCTCATATGTGTCCCTGCTTTCTGACCCTCTTAAATCGTAATTATAACACCATTCAGGTTCAATCGTAGTGATCCCAACCATTGCGGCTCCAAAATGATGTGCCACCTTTTTTATCAGCCTGGCTGCATGTGCAGGGCTTTTAAACGGCTTTGGATCCCCAATCCTTCGGCGCCCAATTTTAAAGTCCGATTCTTCCGGGGGGTCTGTGATACGTTCACTGGTGTGCCAGGAACCTGACCAGGCATTTATGAGAGAATAGTAGTCACCATAGTTTTCCTGGTCCTGCTTCTTTTTCGGCATTATCTCCTCCATTCTTACTTTATCAAGTTCATACAGATCCGGGCGGGCTTTATAGTAACTTAACATGGGTTCGTTGAAAGCTTCTACCGGTGGAAACTTTATGGTCCCCAGGGGAGGCCCTATGCCACCAGTAACTTCAGGGGCTGTTTCCCCCTGAGGTATGGGCTCCTTGTTTCCCATACCCTGCTGCCTTTCTTCTCCTGCATCAAAGGACTGGATCATCTCCCTGTATTGCCTCATATCACGCATAATCAATCCCTGACGTCCAAATGCTGACTCCTGTCTTTCTGGCCTGAGGATCTCTCCAACAATTTCGTATGCCGGTCCCTTCCGGACCAATTTTGTTCGATCCACAAATTGTGTGTTATCGCCCAGGTGCTGCCAGCCGGTATGGGTTGATGGATCTTTGCCAGCTGCCAGTCCGGCCCCGGCCACAGCTCCCACCTGCAATCCGGCTGCGACTGCCCCGCCTATTTTAATAAATTCCCTCCGGGAACAGGAACCCTCCTCATTTATGGATTTCTTTTTCATAGATTAAGGTTTTGTAAGATATACAACACTAAATGTAGCAGATTGATACTGGATAACAAAACGGATCCCAAAATATCAGGATGTAAACCACCTAACTAAGCTGCAGTCAATTAAAGATGCTGCAGTCGAGTGAATTATTTTCGAATGGATGCTGGAAACTGTCCCTGAAAAATGACCGCCAAATAGTATTTAGTGTCAGACAAAATTCCACTCTCTTTTGTTTTGATAGTCAGGTCTTGGTAACTTTGGGTGTTGAATCAATAATATAAATGCTCATGAAACGAAGAAGATTTATTCAGGCAGGCCTTGCCGGCACAGCATTACTGGCAGCATTTCCGTATGAACTTTATGCAGGGACAAAAAAGTGGTATCCCACCGACAGGGTTCAGCTGGGTAATACAGGAATTGAAATGTCCAGGATGGCCATGGGTACCGGTACCCGGGGATTTGGAGGAAGTTCAAACCAGACGCGGATGCTGGGCATTAAGGGAGTATCCGATCTGCTTCGTGCAGCATATGATGAAGGTATCAATTTCTTCGAAACTGCCGATCAATATGGTTCTCATCCTCACCTTAAGGAAGCAATGAAGAAAATAGAAAGGGAGAAGCTGGTGCTACTCACCAAGACAAACTCCACTACTTACAAGGATGTGAAAAGTGACCTGGAACGTTTCAAAACTGAACTTGGAACAGATTACTTCGATATTGTTCTTCTTCATGCAGTTACTGATCCTGATTGGAATAATAATATGAAAGGTGCCATGGAAGCCTTAAGCGAAGCCAAAGAAGAGGGAACCATACGGGCCCATGGGATCTCATGCCATTCAATAGGTGCCCTGGAGGCGGCAGCTGACGAGCCATGGGTGGATGTAGACCTCGCCAGATTTAATCCGGGTGGTGTGGCCATGGATGCAGATGTGCCCACAGTGCAAAAGGTGCTGGCCAGAATGAAGGAAAATGGAAAAGCCATCATCGGGATGAAGGTATATGGTCGGGGCCAACTGGCAGATAAAAAAGATGAATGCCTTGAATTCCAAACCGGGTCAGGTTTCATCGACCACTTTACGCTGGGTATCGAAAGTTATGAGCAATTGAAGGATATTCAGAAGCGGTTACCCGAGGCCAGCGTAAGGGGTTAATGTGTTGGAGACCAGGGACAAGAATATGACCAAACGTATTTTCCTGATTTGCCTGTGCTGCTTTCTGGTGGCAAGCTGCTCGGGGCCATCTCCTGATCCGTTTTCAGAGGAATGTTTCAAGATCCCGCCTGACGAATATAAACCCATGCCTTTCTGGCATATTAACGGGGAGATGACTACTGAGGGCATATGGAAACAAATGAAAGATGCCAGAGATCTTGCCGGTTTTACTGGTGTTAGCGTGTTACCCCTGTCCCCCAGAAAAGGTAAAAGTCCGGGGACACTTCCAAAATTCATGACAGAAGCGTATTTCGACCGCTTCCAGGATGTTCTCGATGCCGCCGAAAAGCTTGGCATGCAGGTAATCCTTTACGATGATAACGATTTCCCCAGCGGTATGGCGGGCGGGAAAGTTGGTGAATTATTCTCTGACCATACCATGAAAAGGCTCGATAAGATTGAACAGGAGGTAAGGGGACCTTCCATGTTTATTGATTCTGTCCCGGGAGGAACATTACAGGCAGTTGTAGCTATGAACATGGGTACCACTGCGGTGAGGCACATGATCAACCTGACCTATGATGAGTATGAAAAACGCTTTGGCCATTATTTTGGGAACACAATCAAAATGACATTTTTTGATGATATCGGGTTCTGGAGGCATCCGCGCACCTGGACAGCACTATTCAATGAAAAATTTGTTGAACTGAACGGATATGACCCAAAACCATATTATCCTGCCTTATGGTATAATATCGGGCCCGAGACCGAATCTGTACGACATGCTTTTTTTAATACCCGTGCTGAATTGCTTGCCGAAGGTTTTCCAAAACTGGTGGGTGAATGGACCATAAAGCGCGGACTGAAAGATACCGGCCACCCACCGGGCAATTACGACCCGACACCCATAGACATGAACGGGGATATATTCAAATTTTATCGCCATACATCAATTCCGCTCACCGATGCCATCATCCGTTACCAGTTCGGGCAGAACGGGCATAAGCTGATCAGTTCTGCTGCAGATTACTATGATCGTCCTGTGGTCTCAACTGAAATATACGGGGCATTCCGGGAGCATTTGTTCGACTCACTAATGCTCTACCGCCCGATGATGGAGCTGTTTGCCAGGGGGATTAATTTTGTTATACCGCATGGATTATGGTACAATCCTGATCCGGAAACTATTCATATTCAACCTCTGGTTTCGCCATACAGTGAGAAAATCGCAACAGCACTGCCCGCTTATTCAGAATTTGTGGGCCGTTCCTGCATGCTGCTGCAGGGTGGAAAAAGGGTGGCGGACATTGGGGTGATGTACCCCTTTGAGAGCCTGGCAGGATGGTACAGGTTTGAAGACCCGGACAATCCCAGGCAGGGATTTTTTATATCGCCTGAAACGGACTACCAGGAGATAAGCGGTCTTCTTACCAACCAAATCCGGCAGGATTTTACATTCGTTCATCCCGAGTATTTCCTAGCCCGAGTTTCCGGGTTATAATGTAACGGCTAAGATAATCAATTGACGAACAACTGAATACAGCATTCAATTCCTGCCCCCTAAATTCTTGTTCATAAAGTGTTAGTAATAACCCTTGTTAAT
>Ga0255055_10002199_pt1 | contig 13902 bp, 12 predicted proteins | sample JV7_2_27_MG_FD_188633 | JGI IMG/M metagenome (GOLD analysis project Ga0255055, IMG submission 188633) | Seawater microbial communities from Jervis Inlet, British Columbia, Canada - JV7_2_27 | ecosystem: Environmental > Aquatic > Marine > Inlet | place: Canada: British Columbia | collected...
GGCCCGGGATCGGACCTTGTGGCGCGGAACGGATCGGACTGGCAGTGTCAACACCGCAAATCTCTCCCTTCGGTTCAGCCGTTGTAGACGCGTATAGCATAGTACAACTCGTTGGTAAATCGAGAAAAGAGAAAGAGTATCAACTTCTTTGTTGAGCAGGCGTACACTTGTGCCCCATGGACCGCTCTCCCGATTTGACCGAGTTGGTGGCCCTGAGGCACGAACTCCACTCTCACGCCGAGCTCGCCGGCAAGGAAATAGAGACAAGCCGGATCATACGGAAGTTCATCGAGTCCCATGATCCGCATCGTCTCGTGACCGAACTCGGAGGCGCCGGGCTGGCGGCAGTCTTCAAGGGCCGGGAAAAGGGTCCATCGGTCATGTTCCGGGCCGAGATCGACGCGGTGCCTGTGCAAGAGGGCAAGGGTGCCGATCATCGCTCATGCCGGCCTGGCGTCTCCCACACCTGCGGGCACGACGGGCATATGGCCATCGTCGCTGGGCTTGCCGCGAAGTTGCGCTGTCACCCGCCCCGCAGTGGTCGAGTCGTCCTGCTCTTCCAACCGGCCGAGGAAACCGGCGCTGGGGCGCTTGGTGTCCTCGAGGATGAGCGATTCGAATCGATCGCCCCGGATTGGACATTCGCGCTCCACAACCTCCCTGGAGAGGATTTTGGTGAGGTTCAGATCAAGAGCGGCCCATTTGCCGCCGGGTCGGTAGGGACAATTCTCCGTCTTCAAGGCACGACCTCGCACGCCGCCTACCCCGAGCAGGGAAAGAGCCCGGCGATGGCTGTGGCGCAACTGATCCAGGATCTGGCCGGGTTGCCGGATTCCATGAACGCGGGTGAAGGCATAACCAAACTCACCGTCATCCACGCCAGAATCGGAGAGCCAGCGTTCGGGACTACTCCCGGTGAGGCGGAGGTGATGGCCACGCTGCGATCGGATCGAGAGGGAATCCTCGAACGGCTGCAAAAGGGGGTCGTGGATCTTGCTCAGGATATTGCCCGAGCCCACGGCCTCGAGCTCACGCATTCCTGGACCGATCATTTCCCAGTGACCATCAACCATCCCGAAGCCGTCGCGATGGTGGAGGCTGTCGCCGGGAACCATGGGTTCGATGTGACGTTGAGGGACGAGGCCTACCCGTGGTCGGAGGATTTTGGGTGGTTCACCCGGAAATTCAAAGGAGCGATCTTTGGTCTCGGAGCCGGGCAGGAGCACCCGGCGCTGCACAGCCCCGGGTACGATTTCCCAGATGACCTGATCCCCCTCGGTATCGGCCTTTTCGAGGGGCTCGTCGAACGGCTCCTGGGATGAGCGAAAAATCGCAGGAAACCGCTGTCATTCTCGCGAACGGGATGTACCGAACTCCGTTCGCCAAGACCGCCCACGGCCTGGTTCGGGGCCCCTGCAGATACCGGATTGTGGGAGTAATCGATGACAACTGCTCAGGTGAGGATGCCGGCGAACTTCTTGACGGCCGAACGCGCGAGATCCCGATATTCGAGTCCGTGAGCGCGATGCTGGAGCTCACCGACCGGAGTCCCGACTACTGTGTCATCGGGGTCGCGACCAGCGGTGGCGTGATGCCCGAAGAGCTTCGGAAGGATCTCGTCGACGCGGCGCGGGCCGGCATTTCGCTGGTGAGTGGCCTCCATCGGCTCCTGGCGGACGATCCGGAACTCGTGAGCATCGTCGAGTCCCACGGAGCGCAGATTGTCGATATCCGCCAGCCGCGGCCGACGTCGGAGCTCAACTTCTGGACTGGAGAGGTGTTGAGCCTCGAAACGCCTCGCGTCGCCGTACTCGGGACCGACTGCGCCGTCGGCAAGAGAACCACCGCCAGCCTGCTCCTTCGTGCCTGCCGCGACGCCGGCCTTCGCGCCGAGATGGTGTTCACCGGCCAGACCGGCTGGCTCCAGGGCTATCCATATGGATTCATTCTCGACGCGACCCCAAATGACTTCGTGTGCGGTGAGCTCGAATCGGCAATTCTCGCCTGTCAGCGGGAGACCGAACCCGACCTGATCTTCATCGAGGGTCAGTCCTCGTTGCGCAATCCTTCGGGGCCCTGCGGATCTGAACTCATCCTTGCCGGAGGTGCCAGCGGCGTCATCCTGCAGCACGCCCCGGCTCGACCGTTCTTTGACGAGCTCGAAGATCTCGGACGCCGCATCCCACCGATCGAGGAGGAGATCGACTTCATTGGCCTCCTCGGTGCAGAGGTTTGGGCGGTCACCCTCAGCGAAGAGGGGATGACCTCCGAAGACCCGGAAGAAATTCGACTCCGCATGGCCGAAAAGCTCGGAGTCCCGGTGGTACTGCCGCTACGCGAGGATCTCAATAAGCTCGTAAAGACCATCAAGAGCCGAATCGATTCGGGGAGGGCGCCGTGAACATTACCGGCCTCACGTCCTGGGGGGAAGCGATTCCCCTGCTGCACCCATACGAGATCGCCTCGATGCGGATCGACGCCGTCGATCTCTTTTTCGTACGCATTTCGACGGATAAGGGCGTCGAGGGCATCGGTTCCGCATCGCCGGCCGAGGACGTGACCGGGGAATCGCCCGAAGCGTGCCAGACGGCGTTGAGCGTCAAACAGTTGGGCTGGCTGGGGGGGCGGGACCCGCGTGACCTCGATGGGCTGTCCCGCGAACTCGAAAAATCGCATCGGAAAACGCCCGCGGCCCGCGCCGCGGTCGACATTGCCCTTCACGATCTCGTCGCCCGCATCGAGGGCGTGCCGCTGGTCGACCTCCTCGGACGCTGTCATGAAGAGCTCCCCACGTCGGTCACCATAGGGATCTCCTCGATTGAGGAGACGATCGCCGAGGCCGAGGAGCATCTCGGCCAGGGGTTCCGATACCTCAAGGTGAAGACGGGTCGGGCCTTCGACGAGGACGTGGAACGGCTCACCAAGCTGCGTAAGCGTGTTGGACCAGAGGTTTCGATTCGGATCGACGCCAACCAGGGATACACCGTGGACGAGGCTGGCGGTCTCGGAGATCTGGCTGATGATCTGGACCTCGAGCTGATCGAGCAACCCCTTCCCGCCACGTCGGACTCAGAGCTGCGCACCTTGCCCTCATCGGTCCGCCGGATCATCGCCGCGGACGAGAGCCTGCACGGCGAAAAGGACGCACAATTCCTGGCCGACGATCCTCCTGCGTGCGGCATTTTCAACATCAAGCTCATGAAGTGCGGCGGCATCCGGCCGGCCCTTGCGATCGCCGAAATTGCCCAGTCCGCGGGCATCGATCTCATGTGGGGCTGCAACGACGAAAGCGTGGTGAGCATTGCCGCGGCCCTGCACGCCGCCTATGCCTGCCCCAAAACCAGGTACCTCGACCTCGATGGCTCCTTCGATCTCGCCCGGGATCCCGCCAAGAACGGGTTCGTCGTCGAGGACGGCCGCCTGCGACTGCTCGACCGACCGGGACTCGGCGTAGATCTTCAGGGGTGATCGTATCTTCAGCGTCGAAGGCGCGACCATGATCTGTCGCCCCCTCCAGGGGCTCGACCTTTCTTCTCTCTTGGTACCTGGGGCTCACGCCCCAGGCTAATCATCTGTCGCGCCTCCGGCGCTCATCACAGCGCCATTCCGAGGATTTGTAGGCGGGTCCTTCAGGGCCCGCCAGAGCGCGTTGAAATGAGCTTCCAATGCCGTCCCTTCCCGGAGTGACCGTTGGCGGGCCCTGAAGGACACGCCTCCATGCCTAACTCAATAACGACACCATTGCGATGAGCCGCGGAGCGGCGGCATATGCATAGCCTGGGGCGTGAGCCCCAGGTATGGCGGTAGCAAACATGGACAGCCCCCGAAGGGGGCGACAGACGTTTAGCCTGGGGCGTGAGCCCCAGGAATACGCGATCCAATAAATACCCAGCCCCCGGAGGGGGCGACAGATTCCGGCCAGCTACCCCGCGATCCCCCCACCATCCACCACGAGGTGGGCGCCGGTGACCCAGGAAGCGAGGTCGCTGACGAGGAAGAGCACAGCATTGCCGATGTCTTCCGGCGTGCCGAGTCGGGCCAGGGGCCGTTCGGCGCACCCTGCCTTGAATTCCTCGTCGTACGTGCCGCCCAGTTGCTCGCACTCGCTGCGCAGCATGGGCGTGTCCACGTCTCCCGGGCAAACCACGTTGACCCGGATATTGTGCTGCCCGTGGTCGATGCACATGGCGCGCGTGAGGTTCAGCACCCCGCCTTTGGCGGCGCAGTAGGAAACCGCGTCTTTGCCGCCCCGGAGCGACCAGCCCGACCCGGTGTTCACGATGGCGCCGCCGCCGTTCTCGACCATGTAGGGCACCACGTGATGCGAGAGCATGTAAACACCCTTGAGCGTCACGTCGATGGCCAGGTCCCAGTCGGCCTCGGCCAGGTCCACGACGTTCTTTCGCCGCGCCACACCCGCGTTGTTACAGAGAATGTCGATCTTTCCGAAGGCGTCCACTACGCCCCGCGCGGCCGCCGCGCAGTCCGCACCAATGCGCACGTCGCACGTGAAGAACTTCGCCTTCGCTCCTAACGCTTCAAGCTCTTTGACGGCCGCCGCACCGCTCTCCTCGTTGATGTCCAGCACCCCGATTGCAGCGCCGGCCTCGGCCAGCTTCCGTGCGATGCCCAGCCCGATCCCGGACCCGGCTCCCGAAATCACCGCGACCTTCCCGTCCAACGAGATGGCGTTCAATATGCTGTCACTCACCATGTTCTGCTCCTTCTGATGCGGCTAGACCTCGAGACCCCCTACCTTGCACACGGCCTGTTCGTCGTGGCCGGTCACGACGCGGATGTAGCCGCTCAGTAACGCATCCACTTCGTCATCCCCGGTATCCACCAGGAGCGGCCGCCACTGGAGGCTGTTGAGCTTCGCGCGGGTCGCGACCACGATGATGTTCTCCCGACCCACTTCACGGATGACCTTTGCGCTGATTTGCTGATTGCCCCGCCCAAGCAGGTAGCCCTGGCCGCCGATCACCGTGACGACAACCGACGCGTCCCGTCCCGCGACCAGGTCGAGGATCTGCTGTTCGCCCGCGTCACGGGCTTCCAGCTTGCCGTCGCGGACCACGTCCACGCCCATCAGCGTTCCCTCGAGCTTGAGCTCGGACATGACCGCACGAGTCGTGGTGCCGGGCCCCATCACGTAGTAACGGCCCGGCTTCATGTCGTGCACCACGTCGGCGGCGGCCACGGCCGCGGCCACGGCTTCCCCCGCGTCGCTCGACGCCTTGACGCCCTGGGTCAGGCGCCGCCGCCGCGGGATCCGCAAGTAGCCGTAGAGCTGAGCGGATACCCGGCCCTGCCGCAGCGACGCCTCGTCAATATCCATCACCTCGGCGTCGTGCGTTTCCTTCGTCTTGCCCTGGAGGAAATCCGCGGCCAGTTCACCCGCCGCAGCCGGGCTGACCGCATAGGCTCCGGAGTAGATTTTCACGCCCGTCGGAATGCCGAGAACGCTGATGCTGTCGCCCACGGCGTCGTAGATGTCGCGCGCGGTGCCGTCGCCCCCTGCGAACAGGAGCAGGTCCACGCCCTGCCCGGCCATGGCCTGCGCTGCATTGCGCGTGTCGTCGGCAGTGGTGACGTCGCCCGGGTCCGTGATTACGGTGGCGGCCAGGCCCGCGGACCGGGTCGCTTCCAGACCCATCCGGCCGCCGCAGGTGAAGAGATCGAATAGATCCTTGATCTTGGCCAGGCGTTCGAGTGCCCGGGTGGCTCGTGCCGGGGAGAGTGGGACCGCCCCCAGGGCGAGCGCCTTCTCCTGCGTATCGACCCCGTCGCTGCCCTTCAGCCCCACGGCCCCGCCAAGCCCCGCCACGGGGTTGACGATGAGGCCCAGTTTCGGACGCGGTGTGCACATTGTGCCCCCACTCGGGTTTCGAAGGAGGTCCGTCCGATCAGACCGATGCTCGGACTACTTGTCCTTCTTCTTCTGGTATGCCCGCCAGGTGATGGCCCACTTGTTCGGGTCGTCGAACTCATCGTGATTCACCTGGTGGATCGGGCAGTTGTACGGCCCCTTCTTGATCTTGTCCGGGTTGTCGCGAGCCTCCTGGGCCACGGCACGCAGGATCTCGACGTACTCGTCGAGCTCCGCCCTGGTGTAGGACTCGGTCGGCTCGAGCGTCATCGGCTCCGGGATCACGAACGGATGATGGCTGGTCCAGTAGTGCACGCCGTAATCTGCTGCCCGCACCCCGAGTTCCTCGGAATGAACACCAGTGTCCTTGGTCAGCTCTTCCCAGCTGTACCGCACCTGCTCGATGCGGTACTTGCCCGACGCGTAGGGCGCCGAGGCGCCCGGGATCTCGAGCACCTTCTTCAGGAAGTAGTTGTTGTTGAGCACCGCCACTTCAGCGGCGGTCTTCATGCCGTCCGCGCCCAGGCTCATGGCCCAGGCGTAGGCCCGGATGACACAGCCTGCGGACCCGTGGAACGCCCCGACCTTGCCGATACTGTTGGGCCGATCGTAGTCGAGACGATAGATTCCGTCTTCACACGCCACGACGGGCGTCGGCAGGAACTGCGCGAGTTCCTCGGTCACTCCCAGCGCACCGGCCGCCGGACCGCCACAGCCGTGTGGCGTCGAAAAGGTCTTGTGCAGATTGAAATGGCACAGGTCGAACCCTGCCTCCCTCGACCGGGTGATCCCCAGGATGCCGTTGGCGTTGGCCTGGTCATAAAAGCACAGGGCTCCATTCTCGTGAGCCAGATCCACGAAGTCCTTGATGTCCGGGTTGAAGATCCCCGTGTCCTCCGGATTGGTCATGAGCAGGCCGGCTGTGCGCTCCGAGATGGCGGCCTCCAGGGCCTCGAAATCGGGGTAGCCGTCCTTGTCCGGCGGCAACGTGACGATGTTGTATCCCGCCACCTTGGCACAGGCCGCGTCCGACGGATGCGAGAAACTCGTGGTGATGATCTCGTCGCGCGTGTCGCCCTCGCCGCGCATCTCGTGGTACTTCCGGATGATCGACGCACTCGCATAGATCGCCGCGGATCCCGCGCCGGGCTGCATCGAGAACCGATCCATCCCCGATACCTCCTTGAGGATCTGCTCGAAGCTGTACATGATCTCGAGCACGCCCTGCACGGTCTCGTCCGGCTGGTACGGATGGAGGCAGGCAGCGTGCGGGCTGCGCGCGAGGTCCTCGTGGACCTTGGGGCTGTACTTCATGGTGCAGGTGCCCTGGCCCACATCGATGTTGAAGTCGGCGCCCAGGGTCTGCTGGGAAAGCCGCACGTAGTGCCGCAACACCTGCGGCTGCGAGATCTCGGGCAGTGCCGGCGGCCGCTCGCGCCGCATGCCCTCTGGCAGTGCGTCCAGCACGTCGCCGACCTTGTCCCGGATCCCCTTTTCGACCTCGGGTAACAGGATGCCGCGCTCGTCCTTGCTGCTCAACTCGAACACGATGGGCTCGTCCCAGCGGGCCTGGTGATAGCGCCGGAGGAGGGGTTTCCCGTCTGCAAACCGTTCTTTGGTGATATCTCGCATCAGTGGTCTCCTCTTCACGGCTTCGCTGCGACGATGTCGGTCAGTGCTTCGACCAGAGCGTCGATGTCCGCCTGGGTGTGAACTTCGGTTACGCAGTAAAGCGCAGTCTTGCCGAGTTCCGGGAAATCCTTCGACAGGTCAACGCCCCCGAATATCTTCTTCTCGAGCAGGGCCTGGTTGATCTCTTCCACGCTCTTGCCGGTGCCGTCAAAGTTGACTACGAACTCCTTGAAGTGCGTGGACGAAAAAGCAGGAGCCTTGACCCCCGGGATCTCCGAGAGGCGCATCATCGCGTAACGCGCGCGCTGCAGGATGCCCTCACCGATCTCCTGCATCCCCTGGGGTCCCATCAGTGCCAGGTACACCCCCGCCGTGATGCCCCACAGGGCCGACGCCGTGCCCACGAATTCCTTGCCCTTTTCCCGTACGCCGAACGAGGTCCGGTCGTACAGCACGTCGCCGAACCCGTACTCGCCCGGGACCGCGGTCGGCGCTATGCCGAACAGGCGCGACGGGTATTCCTGGACGTACCGCACCTCGTCACGGCTGGCGATGAAGCCGGCCGTCCCGCCGCCGAACTGCATGTGGACACCGAGAGTCTGGACGTCACCGCACACGATGTCTGCGCCGTAGTCGGCCGGCGGGGTCAAGACGCCAAGCGAGATGGGGTCGACGCCGACGATCGTCTCGGCGCCGCGGTCCCGTGCCGCCTGGGCAATGTCAGCGCCCTGTCCCTCGATCACGCCGAGGAAGGTCGGGTTCTCGAAATAGACCGCGGCAACATCGTCGGACAGTTCCGAGCGTAGCGCATCGAGATCGAGCTGACCGGTTTCCGGATCGTAGTCCAGGAAGTCGATCGTGAGCTCCGGTTTGCAGTAGTCCACGATCTTGGAGGTTCGCTCCGGACCGCTGCTGCGTGCGACCAGAATCCTCGTGCGTCCGGTCATCCGCGCCGCCATGCGGCACGCCGTGGCGGCGGCCTGTAGCCAGTCATAGCAGGGCACATTGACCACATCCATGTTCAGCAACTCGCCCATCATGCTGCAGTACTCCCACAGCGTTTGGAAACGGCCGTGGTCGTCGTAGGGTTCACCGGCGTAGGCGGTCAGAAACTCACCCCGTCGATTCACCTCGTCGCAGACGGCGGGCACGTGGTGGTGGTAACAGCCGGCGCCGAGAAAACTGATGAAATCCTGGCAGGTGGTGTTCTTCTGAAGCAAGCCCTTGACGTGGCGCTTCAGTGCGTACTCACTCAGAAAGGGCTCAGGCAGATCCATGCGCCGCCCCAGCCTCAACTTCTCAGGTACGTCCTCATAGAAATCCTCGACGCTCGTCGCGCCGATCTCCTTCAACATCGCCGCCTTCACATCCGGCGCCGAGTTCGGGACATAGGGGTACACTTTCTCTTTGCTCATTCCGCTCCCCCTTCCTGTGTTCATACCCGCTATACCATACCCGGTATTCGAGCAAGGTGAGGAGCTGACTTTGGGGCGGGATGGCACCTTTCAGGGTGGTGATAGGCTGCCTTGAGTTCGGATTGGGAAAACCGATGGTGAGCCGCTGATTGTGAGGGGAAATGGAACCCAACAAGAACGCACCGCATGAACCGGGTTTGGAACGGGTCATCGGCGTCCGCGCGTTGGCGGCAAACGCCATCAATATGACTGTCGGGGCCGGCATCTTTGCGCTCCCAGCCGTGGTAGCTGCACAGCTTGGGCCGTCGGCATTTTTTGCCTATGTGGTCTGTGCCATTGCCATGGGGCTGGTGCTGCTTTGCTTTGCCGAGTCCGGGAGCAGGGTGCACGAGTCGGGCGGCGCTTGTGCCTATGTCGAGGCCGCGTTCGGACCGTTTGCGGGGTTCCTGGTCGCCACTCTCTTGTGGTTCGGCTACGCTGTCGTTTCGATCGCCGCGGTCGCCGTGGTCTTTGTCGGCACGGTGGCAACGGCAGTGCCATTTCTGGGGCAGCCGTTGCCACGGGCGATTTTCATCATTCTCCTGTTTGCCGGCCTCGCCGCACTCAACATATGGGGTATGCGGCAAGGCGCTCGGGCGGTTGAGATTGTCACCTTGATCAAACTGGTGCCTTTGGTCCTCCTCGTAGCCGTCGGTGTTTTCGCCATTGAGTTCGAAAACCTGGTGATCGTAGAGCTTCCTTCGGCGGGCCATTTCGGCGCCGCCACCTTGATGTTGTTTTTCGCTTTCGGAGGTGCCGAAAGCGCCGTCAATCCGAGCGGCGAGATCCGCAACCCGGGGCGTACGATTCCACGTGGCCTGCTGTTTGGCATTTTCGCCGTGGTGGTCTTGTATATAGCCCTTCAGGCTGTGACCCAGGGAGTTCTTGGATCCGAGCTCCCAGATTTCCGTGAAGCGCCGTTGGCCGCCACGGCCGAGAGAATTATGGGTGGGCCAGGAGGGTTCATGCTGCTGGCCGCGGCGGCGATTTCGACCTTTGGAACGTTGGTGGGAGACCTGCTTGCTTCGCCTCGGGCCCTCTACGCTGCGGCGCGAGATGGCGCCTTGCCGAAAAAGCTCGCCGCTATCCACCCTCGCTTTCACACTCCCTACATCTCCATTGCCTTGTATGCCATTTTCGCTTGCGGTTTTGCCATCAGCGGCGCCTTTGAGCAGCTCGCGGTGCTTTCCAGCGTGGCGATCCTCCTGGTTTATCTGTCCACCGCAATGGCCACCGTTCAGCTACGCCGAAAAAAGGTCAGCGCTTCGGGTCCCGTGTTTCGCCTGGTAGGTGGGTACACCATACCTTTCCTTGCCGCGGTGATCATCGTTTGGCTACTGGCTCAGGCGACTCTTACCGAATGGATGGGGGTCGGTCTGCTCCTGCTCGCGGCCGCGGCACTTTTCTTTTTCCGGCGCTCGAAAATGTCTCCGAATACAACCTGAGGAGCGAACCGATGAGTAAGGAATTCATTCCGTTTGCACAGGAACGAGTGATGTCAAAGTGGGAGAACGTGGTCGATTACAACCTCGGCGACAGCGGCGTTCACCCCATGACGACGGAAGAGCTTGTCGGCGATCCCAAAGTTATTGAGGAGATGCTTTCAACGGGGCTATACCACCCGCAGGCGAATGGCATCTTGGAATTGCGAGAACACATTGCGAATCTCTACCCGGGAGCGACGCCGGACAACGTGCTTGTCACGAGTGGTGCCGCCCAGGCCAACTTCACTACGATCTGGACGCTGCTGAAACCGGGCGACGAGATTGTCGTCATGCTGCCCAACTACCTGCAGATTTGGGGTATTGCACACAATTTCGGGTTGAATGTTCAGGAATTCAACCTCAGGGAAGAACTCGATTGGGCTGTGGACCTCGACAATTTGAACAGCACTGTAACGGACAGGACCAAGCTCATCGCAGTCTGTAATCCCAACAACCCCTCAGGCCACATCATGACCCCGGAGGAGATGGATGCGGTTGTGGCCGCTGCCGATCGAGTGGGGGCATGGCTTCTAGCGGACGAGGTCTATGCCGGGACTGAACGTACCAACGACGAAGTCACGTCCTCCTTTTGGGGACGCTACGACCGTGTGCTGGCAATGGGCAGCATGTCAAAGGCGTATGGCATGCCTGGCTTGCGGATTGGCTGGATCGTGACCACAGAAGACCTGGCGGAAGAAATCTGGGCGCGCCAGGAATACGTCACCATCGGAAGCGCAATGCTCGACAACAAGCTGGCTGCCTATGCCCTTTCGCCCGAGGTCCATCCCCGAGTACTCGCGCGAACCCGAAGCTACGTCCGCGAAGGCTATGTTCAATTCGAGCGTTGGGCGAAAAGCCACGGCGACCTGTTTACTTGGGTCCCCCCACAGGCCGCGCCCATCGCCTTCGCTCGCTACCATGGGGATTTCAACTCAACGGAGTTTTGTGCGCGCCTGATACATGAACACAGCGTCGAGATCGTACCGGGTGACCACTTCGGCATGGACGGTTATTTGCGCTTCAGCTTTGGGCTCCCGGAGGATTACTTGCGTGTGGGGCTTGACCGCATCTCCCAGTTGATTACCACGTTGCGTTAGCCCGCATATCTCACCGGCTGGGTTTTGCCAAAAGGAGGATACAGGCGGCGGTCACCAGGACCCCCAGGACCAGAGGGACCACGTGGGTCCCGTCCCGCAAAAACCCCACCAGTCCGTACAGAGCCAGGGCGTTGGCCAACAGATTCACGATGAGGCCCCACACCCGCCCGGACCAGATTCCATACCGACGGTCCAGATCGATCATCGGATCCACCAACCAATCCGATTCAACACGTAGATGATGGCTACGCAATTGAGGAGAGTGAGTTGGAGCATGATTCCCAGGTTCCACAGGTAGGATTTGCTCCGATCTTCACCGAGAAGACGGCGGTCATTCAACAACAAGTAGAAGGACCATCCGACGATGTTCGTGGCCAGCGAAAGAAACGCTGCAATGGCGATCACCAGCCAGATCGGCCGGGGGTACCACACGGCCAAAAAGCCGATCTGGGGGAGGAGGGCGCAGACCTTCCACCGCCATGACCGTGTGTCCGGTGTCCAGCCGAGGGCTTCGTGGATGGCGATGGCCCCGGCGATCCCCAACCCCACCGTCGTGGATACGGGTACGGCCAGGAAGGCGATGTAGAAGAGGACAGCCGACCAGGTGGGGCCGAGGAGCGGCGCCAGGGAGGCGGCCAGTTCCGGCGCGGTTTCCGGTGTGATCCCAACCTTGTGAAGGGTGCCGGCAAAGACGGCCATGACGATGAAGTTGATCAGGACGAAGGGGAGGAAGAGCCCAAAGACGATATCCACCCTGGCCAGCGTCTCGTGTTTCCGTCCCCAGCCCCGAGCCAGTCCGGCGTACTGGAACAGCACCCAATCCATCACACCGATGGCGGCTGCCGAGGACGCCACGAACAGATCGACTCCCTCCACACCAGACGGGAGCCAGGGCACGAAAGCCCCGTGGACCAGGGCTCTCCAGTCCACGCCCACCAGGGCCAGGCAGATCCCGAAGCAGACCAACATGATGCCGATGGCGAGCTTCATGAAGGTTTCGACGATGGCGATGCCCCTTTTCCCCCGACCGTAGCTCAAGGTCAGGAAGCTGGTCACCGCCATGAAGAGGATCCAGTTGACCTGCCGGGGAAACTCGAAGCCCAGCATTGGTGCCAGGGATTCGATGAGATGTGTACCGATGCTGTACTGCCCGAAGTTGAAGATGACGGCTACCGCCGCCGTGCCGATGAGGCCCGTCATCAGCGAGCCGACGATCAGACCGTGATAGCGATTCTGCTCGATGATGACTCGGAACCCGCCACGGCAGGTGAACCGGGCCGAAGCTGCCATCATGAACATGCCCAGACCCATGGAGAGCCAGATCATCCAAAGGGTTTTATAACCAAATGCAGCTCCCGATAGCATGGCGGCCGTGAGAGTGCCGGCCCCCAGCGTTGTGGCGGCCCCCAGGAAGCCTGGGCCACCGAGCTTCAGGTAGCCCAATAACTTGGACCAGGGTGGCGCCCGCCTGAGTCGATCCAGCTCTTCGGCTTCGGCCTTCAGCTTCTCCGGTGGAAGGGCTTCGGCCAGGGGGTACTTCCGAACTTCGTCCCGGTCGCTCATTCAGCCTCTCACGGTCAGCCCCGTGGGTGTCGCTCCGCTTCGTTTCATTAGCTCAACAACCCTCCGGCGATCTCGCCGCCGTCCAGGACGTAGATCTGCCCCGTGATGAACTCGGCCTCCTCGGAGGCCAGGAATGCGAACAGGGCAGCCACCTCCTCGGGTTTCCCTGTCCGCTTCAGGGGGATCCTGCGATTGACCTCTTCCAGCATTTCGTCGGTGTACTCGGCCTTCTGCATGGGCGTGAGGATAAAGCCCGGTGCGACGGCGTTGACCCTGATGCGGGGAGCGAGCTCCAGGGCCATGGACTTCGTAAGCTCGATGACCCCGGCCTTGCTGGCGTTGTAGTCTGAATAGTACTGGTACCCCATGATGCCGTTGGTGGAGCCCATGTTCAGGATCACCCCACCGTGGTTCTCCAGCATGTGCCGGGCCACCGTTTGGGCCACGTAGAAGACGCCGTTCAGGTTCACCCCGAGGACCCTCTCCCACTCCTCCCGGGTGATGTCCAGAAATGCGTGGCGGAGGCTGATCCCGGCGTTGTTGATCAGGACGTCGATTCCGCCCACGACCTGGATGGCTTCCTCAATGGCATTCTGAACCTGGCCCAGGTCCGAGACGTCACAAGGGATAAACTGAGCCAAACCGGGCAACTCGGCTGGGAGCTTCTCCCCGGCTTCCCGGTCTCTGTCCAGAATCACGACCTTCGCGCCCTCATCCAGAAAACGGACTGCCGTGGCAAAACCGATCCCGCTGGCTCCACCCGTGATGACCACCCGTTTGTTCTCAAGTCCCCGCATGGTTCA
>Ga0255055_10002200_pt1 | contig 13902 bp, 9 predicted proteins | sample JV7_2_27_MG_FD_188633 | JGI IMG/M metagenome (GOLD analysis project Ga0255055, IMG submission 188633) | Seawater microbial communities from Jervis Inlet, British Columbia, Canada - JV7_2_27 | ecosystem: Environmental > Aquatic > Marine > Inlet | place: Canada: British Columbia | collected...
CGGTCGGCCTCTCTGGAACGCTGTTCGCCTACCGGCGGGCCCCGGCCCAGATCGAGGTGTACGACCCGGCCAGCGACTCGTGGTCGTTCGTGATGTCCTCCCCTGCCGGCGCGGCCGGGAACTACGGCAACCTCGAGGTGACGCCCGGCGGCGAGTTCCTCTACAGCGAACGGGCGAACTCGGACCATTACTACAGAAACTCCGGAGGATCGTGGATCACCAACGTGCTCGGATTCAACGCCAACGCCCAGGGTGACTACGACCCGTTTACAGGCGACTACGTGATTGGAGAGGATTTCACCGCCCATGCGCACCTCATCACGGTCGACGAGTTCAGCTTCGGCAAGACGAGCTTCACGGCTGGTCCCGGCACGTCCGGAGAGATCAAGCGCTTCGGTGTCGCCATGGATGGGCGATACTTCTATCAGGGATCTACCGATCCGGTCCGCGCCTACGACCTCAGCAACCCGGCCCTTCCCGGCACCGACGTTGTCACCGTCGCCGGTTCAAATTGGCTCAGCGGCTCTGCCGACCGCATGGCCGGAACGATTTTCAGCAACAGCCTCTCTGGAGGGGCCCTGAACCTGATCGATCCCGTTTCGCTTTCGATTACGCCGCTCGCGTCCGGCCTGATGCCTGGCAACCATTCCTCAATCGCCTTCTCCGACGATCTGATGGGTGCGGGTAGGCTCTACTTCAGCCAGGGCGCGAGTGCGATGGGTCTGTGGGTCCTCGACCCCGCCACCGGTGCCGGAACCTGGGTCGGCGCCGCAGCTCCCACCAACGGTTTCGACCTCAATTCGGGGCTGACGGTGAGCGACGACACTGACCTCTTCATCGCGCATCCATGGGGCGTGCGCAACACCGCCCTCGACGGCCGCGGCGCCGGTGGTCTCGACATCGGGACCTACGTCGAGGGCCTGGCCTACAACGTCGCGTCCGGCCAGCTTTTCAGCGCCGACAACGGCGTGCTCCGCGAGCTCGATCCGGCAACCGGGGCGACCCTCGCCACCCTTTCACCGCCCACCTTCGACATCGAGGGGCTTGCTGCGGCTCCAAATCACAACGTCATCTACGGTATCGGCGACACAAACTGGCTGATGGTCTATGACGTTGCCACCGATTTCTGGAACATCGTCGGTAATACGGGACTGACGTGGAACAATGCCGGCCTTGCATACGACCCGGCAGCGCACGAGCTGTACGCGATCAGTGACGATAACGGTCCTAATCTGTACACGATCGACCCGGACACCGGGGTCGCGACGCTCGTCGGTCCCACCGGGATCCCCGGTATCGCCGACGGCGGCCTCGCCTTCGCGCCGGGGCTGATCTTCGCCGACGGCTTCGAGTCGGGCAATACCTCGGCCTGGAGCAATACCGTACCCTAGCGATCGAGGGGCTCACCTCTCCTCATCGTTGCAAGCGCGCCGCCCGCCCCCCCGGCGGGCGGCTTTTTTGAGGTTCGAACGGGCGAGCGATGGCCTTCTCATGACGCCGCCGCGCCGAACGTGACGCTCTCCTTCTCGCCGCCGAAGACTGTGATCGGCGGCAGGCTCGCCGCGATCTCCGGTGACAGCCCCCCGAGGCGCTCACGGCCCGGACCCGCCGTCTCCCACCGGTGGTGAATAAGGACGACGGCGCTGGGATCGAGCAACTGCAACTGTCGCCCGTTCCCGGCTCATTCATCCGATCGTTCTTCTCCTGGGGTTGACACCGCAGGAGAGGTATCTGCCGCCCGTTTGGGTTGGATCGGCACTCCGTCGAGAGGGAAATCGATCAGTCAACCTGTGCCGCGTGGTTGGCGGTCAGAGCCACGTCTCGCCGGCTGGCGCGGGTAGTGGCGACGATCTCGACGCGCTCGCGAAGTCCCGCCGGAAGCTCGTCGATTCGCTTGGCGTTGGCAAGATTCTGATCACGGGGCAGACGCTCGAGTACGCCTGGGACGCTTCCTGGGACGGTGGGCCGATCTTGGAAAATTCAATCAATGACATGTTTTTCGAGATCTTCGCCGATGGATTCGAATCGGGGAACACTACCGCCTGGTCGGTGACAGTGCCGTAGCCGCAGCGGATCCCGCCGGCCCCTCCGCGGCTCAGGGAGATGCCAGAGGGTGGTGTCGATCATCCCGTGGTCAATGGCAACGGCGGTGGAGTGCACCTCACCTTGGCGGTTGGGCCTCGCGATGGGTGAACGGACGGGCCCTACCCTGTCGCCCGAAGGCAGGCCGCGGCCGCTGACGCGATCGAGGAGGTGGGTGGCGCGGCCCTCCCCGACCTGCCGACGGGCTTTGCCATTCTGGATCGTTGGCTTCCCTGTCCCAATCTCGCATCTGATGGACGATGACCCCACGCTGGGATAGGCTTACCTCATCAATCGAGCTCGAGGAGGGCTCCAGGATGAAGCAACTGCTGGCTGTCGTGTGTGCCATCGCCACGCTTTCGATCATTGGTTGCGCCGGGCCGACCCAGCCGCAGCAGCCCGCTGCCAAGCAGGCACCCACCCCGTCAGAGGAGGAGCCGATCGCCACCATGGACTTCGAGTCCGGTGAGGCCGAAACGCCGACAAAGGTCTCCGGGGAGACCGAGACCGATTCCGACGGAGTCGACGAGTAGCAGCCCGAGCCCGGTCCACCCAATTCGCCACCGTTGGCCGCGCCCCTGTCCATGCTGATTCCGGGTCTGGGACACCTCTACGTATAGGCATACGAATGCGTGTTCATGATCTGGGCCACCATCGCCGCCTGCATCTCCCGGTCTTCCTGCTCGGCGTCTACTTTATCGTCGCCGCGATCAGGAATCGGATGAAGGCGAAGAGGGATTGCACAGCCCGCGCAGAGGATTTCTGATTTGAGATAAACATATAGGGGCGGCTGTCAGGTATCCTGGCATCACTATGACCGATCGCGCGGTTGATCGATTCTTCATTCGCAAGGGCTACACCCCCAGGACGGAACCCGACTACTTCCTCGACGCCTGTCGGGAAACCGAGGGAATCGTCCATCAACCCGATGTGTACCCGTTTGTGGCTCACCTCGGGCAGCGTTTCGGTGTTGGTCACCTGATCGATATCGGCTGCGGACGGGCGGAAAAACTGGCGGAATTCCGCGACAATTTCGAACTTGCAGGAATCGATTTCGCCGACAACCTGGCGTGGTGTCGAAAAACCTACGGGTTCGGCAACTGGATCGCGTTCGACCTCGAGTCGGGTGAGGATCTGCCCCTCCCCTCGAAGATGGTTGCCGACAGCGTGGTCGTATGTTCCGATGTTATCGAGCATCTCCGCGACCCCACTCACCTCCTCCGGAATCTTCGGAAACTGAGTCAAATCTGTGCCGCCATAGTCGTCACCACTCCGGAACGCGATCTCGCGAGGGGACCAGACGATCCTGGCCCCCCCGAAAACAGGAGCCACGTGCGCGAATGGAACCTTACCGAGTTCGCTAAGCTGCTCGCATGGGCCGATCTGCCCCCGAGCTTCTTGGGCCTGACGCGCAACAGCGATCAATCTCCCTCCAAAAAGACGATTCTCGCCGTTATCGACGGGCTGCATCCGGAGGCTTTCCCCGCACCGCCCGAGGGATTCACGGTGACTGCAATTATGACGACGTTCAACGAGGGCGACATCATCGAATCGGTCGTCGAACACCTGATCATGCAAGGGATTCGCGTCCATCTGGTCGACAACTGGTCGATCGACGACACTATCGACCGGATCCGACGATTCCGCGACCGGGGTCTGATAACCGTTGAGGAATACCCCCCCAGTGGCCCATCCGGCACCTTCGACTGGGAGGATCTCTTGCGGAGAGTCGAGGAGATCGCGGCGGCCTCGGATTCAGATTGGGTCATCCACCACGATGCTGACGAGATCCGGCGGTCTCCCTGGCCGGGCACTACCCTGCGAAACGGCTTGTATCGAATCGAAGCGTGCGGCTACAACGCTGTGGATCATACAGTCATCGAGTTCTGGCCTGTCGCCGACGTGCGTGTGACGAACCTCGAGGCCGATTTACGGCATTTCCAGTTTGGTAGACGTCCGGGCCATTTTCTCCAGATTCGGGCGTGGAAACCACAGGCAGGTCCGATAAACCTCGTCTCGTCGGGAGGGCACGAGGCAGAGTTCCGTGGTCGGCGGGTCTTCCCATACAAGTTCCTCACCAAGCACTATCCGATCCGATCTCAAGGTCACGGTGAGAGAAAGGTATTTCGTGAAAGGATGGACCGCTGGAACCCCGACGAAAGGGACCGGGGTTGGCACGTTCAGTATGACCATTTCAAGCCCGGCGACTCTTTTCTGAAATCGAGAAAGGAACTGGAAGTTTTCGTAGAGAGCGATTTCAACTCCAGATGCGTGGTTGAACGACTTTCCGGGCTCAACGTCCCAAGGACCGAGCCGGGAGGATAGCCAAACGCAGAGGGTGACGACCTCGAATCAGGCACCTTTCGAAAAGTGGTTTCCCCAGTAAAGAGCGAGCGGCCGAATGACTGGAAACAGAACCTCCGCGGAAGATTTGATCGGTCGCTCCTTTCGGCCGCGAAGAAGTTCGACGAGGGCCTCGGGCCGCCAGAGATCGCCGAGCATGTCGGTGAGTGAGTACCTCTCACCCAGCGTTCGCCAGCCAAAACCTTCGCTTGAACATCTCTTGATCAACGCTTCGAAGTCGTAGTCATGGGTGTGGATCGTCGTAGCGTTCTCTTCATGCTGAATTTTGAAGCCCGCTTCGATGACTTTCCGCTGCCATTTCTTATCTTCCATCGTGGGGGCCCAACCGAATGGGTGGCGTTGCCACACGTCGCGCCTCATCGCGCAGTTCACCGTTGAAAACCCGATCCCATGGTATCGATTCATCCAGTTTTTTGACTCAGACGTGAAATAAAACCGTTCGCCGCACGAATCCCAGAAGAACCGTTCGTTGCAGTCATCAACCTCCTGAATCCCGCCCTGAACCGCGGCCACGGAACCATCACCGTTGCGAAGTGGCCCCGTGAGTTCTCTGAGCCACTCGTTGTGAGCCGGGACTGCATCCTGGTTGAGAAATACGAGAATTCGCCCACGGCTCAGGCTCGCTCCAAGGTCGCGTGTCAATCCATGGTTGAAGTCTTGCCCGTCAATCGACCAGACTTGGGCGCCCCGGTCCGTCATTCCTTGGATTTCGGACTTCGGAGAGCCTGAATCAACACAGATGATTTCAAACTTCTCGCTTAAGACCTGACTGGAAACGGCCTCGAGGGTTTCGTCAAGCTTGGCCCCGCCATTGAAGGTCGGGATGATTACCGAAATGTCCGGGCCGTCCGCGCTCGCATCGACTCTCGCCTGAGTCGAGACCGGCCCGCGTGCACCGTTCGGACTCCTCGGTTCCGGCGTACCTCCGACACGACGCCTGGGCTCACCGGATCGTCGCGATGTATCAAGCAGGTCCACGTAGTCTGCAAGGACAACTTCGCTAACCCGTTTCCAGTCATACCGCTGTTCCGCGAGTTTTCGGCCTTCTCGGGTCAGAATATCTTTCTGTCGGTCATCATCGAGAAGGCGTTCGAGGGCTTCAGCGAATTTCATGGCCGAATCGGCAATGACCAGGTGCTTGCCGTCTTCGTATGCGACCCCCTCCGCTCCGACTGTCGTGGACACCACCGGAATCCCGGCTGCGAATGCTTCGAGAATCTTCAAGCGTGTTCCGGAGGCCGCTCGGATCGGCGCGGCCAGGACACGGTGACTGTGGTAGTAGGGGCGAATCTCGGGTACTTCGCCAACAATTTTGACGCCGTTCTTACCGTCGAAGTGGGTCACCCTGCCTTCCGCATGTGCGCCGACTACCGTCAAGGTTTCATTTGGACGTTTGAGGCGCAGAAGAGGCCAGACGTCATGCACGAGGTACTCGAGCGCATCCACATTCGGCAGATTCTGGAAGTTCCCTACGTACAGGACACCCTCTCGCTCAGGGTTCTCCGGTGGCGGCGCGAGTTCGCTGCAATCGACGCCGTTGGGTGCGACTCGAATCCGTTTCCAGCCATCCGGGAGGAACGAAGAAAGGAAATCCCCGTCTACTTCTGACATAACGTGGATGCGATCTGCTTCACGGCACGCCCGCTGTTCATGGAGGAAGATCCTGTCGAGGTCTGTTCTGGTGTTGCAGTACACCTTGCTGTCGGGGTAACGGTCCATGAAGAGTAACTCGCGGCGCCGCTGTTGCGTGCGAAATGCGATGTCGTGCTCGGTAAGGATCACGGGAACCCCGCCGGGTACGCTCGTTGCGTATTGACCCAGCTCCGCGTATTCAAGCTGGACGATGTCGATCTGATTCCCGAGGACAATGTCCCGAATCAGCTCGGTCACTCTTTCAGATGAGAACAGTTGGGCGTTGGGCGGTTTGAGCCCGAAGAGATCGGGACGGTGCTTGGGCACCCACCGATGGAAGTCGAGCCGGGCGCAGTACGGCTCGAGGGCCTCGCGCTGATCGGGATCCTCGCCCTGAGCGGAGAAGACGAGGAGAAAAAGGTCACAACTCTCGGAGAGCCTTTGCACGAGGTTGATCAGCCGTACCCCGCCTCCGTGGTTTGCCGGGTAGATGTGATAAGGCGTGACCAGGAGCAAACGAGGACGCGAACCCTCCGCGAACTCGTGGGTCGCGGAAGGTGCAGGGTTCTGGCCGAGCAGAGGCCGTCTGCGGCGAATCCACGCTCGAGCTCGTCGTATGGAAGCCATGGTCTTCAGGTAGCACACGCCACCAAAACGAGCGAAAGAAACGAACACCTTCCTGACCAGGGACGGAAGCTCGAGAACGAGTCGAAATGGTGTCAGAAGAGCACGTCGGATCGCGATGTACGCCATCCACACGCGCCACATTTTCGAGCTGTGGATCTGATCGAGCTCAAACTCGCAGCCCTTCCATATTTCGTACAGCCAATCTTTGACCTTCTCTAACTCTTTAACTTCCTCCTGCAAGGCCTCACGATCGGCCTTGATTTCTTCGATTTGCGCGAGATCAGCTCCAGCCTCCATCTGCTGGATTTGCTCACAAAGCCGTTGTTTGGATTCGAGCAGCTCAGCAACTTCTCGCTTGAGCTCGTCGCGCTCGGCGGTCAGCTCATCGATCGATTTCAAACCCACGTCAGCCTACCGTCCTCTTGTCCCAGCTCATGTGGTTTTCCGAGGCCCCTTGAGGTGAGCACGGAAATCCTGCTCATGCAAACGGGAGCCAGTCACTGAGCTCTCCTGCCGATGGTCCTGGAACGTACCGAGGAACTCGAAGTACGGCGGAAGGTATCGTCATGACATATCCGCGATAGGATTCACGTTGGCAGGCCGTGAGTACGGCGCCGTCGATTGCACGACGTTGCCGGGCTTCACGAGCGGTTCGGCGCAATGTCCTCCATCCCACACAAACACCTTCCCAACCGGCGTGTATCCAATTGACGATCGCCTCGGACTGCCCTTGGGCCCTGAATCTCTTCGCCATCCAATCCGGAGTGATTCTCTCTGCGACTGTGAGATGGCGTACGCGGGCCTGGGGTACGTATCGAATCCTTCCTCCGCCACGCTCGATTCTCAGGCAGTGCTCAGTCTCCTCGCAGGAGAGCAGTTTCGTCCCCTTTCGTCCAAGGTGTGGGGAAAACACTCCATACCGCTCAAAAACTTCTCTTCGATAGGCGATGTTGGCCCCTCGAGGATACTCGTTGAATCGAAGCTCGACGGGTGCCGGACCCCGATCGAACACCGTGAGGTACGGCAGAAACCGGCCGATAAACCAATCGGGCAACTCGGTGTCGCCCTGAAACATAGGATCAACCGGCCCCCCCGCACACATAACGCCCGGCTCGGCAAGGGCTCCCACGAGTGTTTCGAGCCACGGCGGATCGGGAAATGCATCATCATCAATGAAGGCGATGATCTCCCCCTTGGCTTCCCGGATTCCGCGGTTGCGGGCAATCGATAGCCCTGTCTGCGGTTCCTGGACCACGCGGACAAGGCTTGGATGATCCCCAACAATCTTGCGGGCCACCTGAACAGTATCGTCGGTCGAACCGTTATCGACGATGAGAAGCTCCCACGATTTTCTGGGATATTCGACCCTGACGATTTCCTGACACACCTCACCGAGGAAGGTGGACCTGTTGCGTGTGCACACGATCACGCTGGCAAAAGGACTATCACCCCCCACGGTGGCTCGATCATATCATCCCGGATGACCTTCACTCCGACTTCTCAACGGGAGTAGCGAGGGGCCTCGGCACTGTGCCGTGCCCCCAGCGTCCTGAACCACCTACGTGTTGAGAGTCGAGACCTCAGCTACCTTCTGCCGGTGGGTGTTGAACAGCTCATTCGAGGAAGCCGAACCCGGTGGCCTCGCGATGGACGACCCCCCGTGGTGAGATAGGCTCAGGTCAGCAACCGAGCTCGAGGAGGGCTCCAAGATGAAGAAATTGCCGGTTACCGTGATTGCCATCGCCGTGTTGTCCGTCATCGGATGCGCCGGGCCGACCCGGCCGGAACAGCCCGATGCCAACAAGACACCGACTGCGCCAGAGGGGGAGGCGATAGCCACCATCGACTTCGAATCCGGCGAGGCTGAAACGGAGACGGAGGTGCCTGGGGAAACCGAGGATGAGGCGAAGCCGACAGATATCGATCCGGAACCACCGCGAGGAGAATAACCGAAGAATTCGTCAGGTTTCGACGAAGGCGGCAGGTACCACGGGCGGAGCGCTTCGAATTGGAGACCCCGAAACATGAGCGGTAGCGCATCACAGCTTCCGATTGGGCCTTTCAAATGCTCAGGTGAGAAAGTCCCGGGAAAGTCCCGACTCGGCCTGCCGTTTTTGTCGACTCTGCAGATTCCTGTAATTGCCGTTATGGGGCTCGTTTTTTCGGGTTGTGGCGGATCACCGGGCCCGGCGAAGTTGACCGAGACCGTACACCTGATCGAGGCGTCGAGCCTCGAACTGCTCGATCCAGATCAGCTGATGGAAGAGCGGACCGGGCCAACGTGGTCAGGTGGCGACACAGTTCTAATTTCAGAACTGGAAAAGTTGAGCGTCCAAACACGCCGCTATGAAGAAAGGAACCTGCCGACTCAATTCAAGGTGATGAGTCCGGGTCGCGTCATCCGATTGACGACCGAAACCTCCGCCAAAAACGTCACCCATGTGCGGGTGGAAGGACGGATCAGAATTGGATGGGCCGAACTGCGTTGGGTTGCCGACGGGAAGAGGCTTCCAACCTCCAGACCGATCACGGCCACCGCACGGGACTCGGCAGGGTTCTTGAGGGATTTCGTCATTTTTGAGGTTCACAAACACCCCGAATGGCGCGGCCAAATCGAGGAGCTCGAGATTCGCCTTGTCGCTCCCCCTGATAAGGAAATGGTGGCGTCAATCAAGGCGATTCGTTGCATCGAGAAACAGGTCACGGTCGAGGCAGTCAAGGTAACTGCAGCTCGACCCTGGCTTGTCGACGTGGGCGGAGAGGTCCGACCGTCGCACCTTTCCCAGGTCGGCGTCCCGTTCTCGATTTCCATTGAGAATCCGGATGGCGCACGTGAGCTTCGGTTCGGAATCGGCGGAGTCACGGAAGGCAGCCTCGAGGGCGCGGTGCAGATCGATCTGGAGGACGACGGGAAAATCGAGGATCTTGGCCGATTCCCAATACTCCTCGACAACAACTCGTGGGAGGACATCACGTTCAGACTCCCCCGGAATTTCGGGGCGATGGCAAGCGCCAATCTGTCAGCGGTGTTCACTGTTCCATCCCCGGAAAAAAACTCAGATCAAGTCAAGGTCATTGCATGGGGCAATCTCCGCCTGGTTGCCCAGGTGCCCGAGAGGGAACCGCCGCCGAATATCGTCATGATCTCCCTCGATACCCTTCGCGCCGACCATATGTCGCTTTATGGATATCCACGGCCGACGACACCCTTTCTCGAATCTTTTGCGAAAAGCAGCGCGGTGACCTTTGAATACGTTGTTGCGCAAGCTCCTTGGACCTTGCCGTCTCATGCATCTCTTTTTACGGGATTGGACGCCTTTCGGCACGGAACGAACCATACCGAGGGTATCGATTCCAGTCATCTTTTGATGGCTGAAATTCTCCGCGCATCCGGGTATTCCACGCTTGCTGTTACTGGTGGAGGGTTCCTCCATCCTCGATACGGTTTCGCTCAAGGTTTCAATTCATATCAGTATTGGCAAAATCGCAGCCTCACCGAAGACGAACTCGAACGCGGAGTCGAGAGTGTTCTTCAACTCATGGATAGCCGCGAATCGTCGCCATTTTTCCTGTTCTTCCACACGTACGAGGTCCATGCTCCGTTCCGTGTCCGCGCCCCGTATTTCGAGACCTTCTGGGATCGGGCAATGCCCGACAACCTCAGTTACGCGACTACCAAGAGTCTCCACCCAGGACCCTCAAGGGATAGGAAATTCCTTTCGTTCAGCGCCAGCCTAGCACGGGTTTGAGGCGCATATGCGGGGCCCAAGATGGGCTCGCATGCCCCGAGCGGTCTCCGATACGGCAGAACCCGGCGTTCGGGAGAGCGCGTCCCGGCACAACCCGCATCGAACCCCGGCCCCCCGTCCGGCCGCCGCCTCAATGAACACACCCTGCACGGACGGCCGCGGCCGAGATGGAGTAGATGGAGTCAGGAGGTGGCGGGAACCGTCGCCACGCCGGGCGGGCCGCGGGGAGACCGCACTTCCGCCTTCGCGAGATGCCTCAGAATCGCGTCGACTACGTCGTGCTCGGTGATGAAGGCGATCACCTTCATCTCTGAGCCGCACGATGGGCACACCAGCGGGTCGACCTCGTAGATCCGCTTGATCAGTTGTGCCCAGCTTCGCCTGAGGGCGCGGGCGTTGCGGGCCTCGTCACGTTCGGCACCGGACGGCCCGCCGGCGCCCACAACCTCCCCATTCTCAGCCTCAGCCTTCCGGCGCTTGCCCCGACACACCCTTCGAGTACCACCCGTAGTACCGCACCAGGTGCCGCCGCGGCTGCGGAATGTGCATGATGACGCGGGCCACAAACTCGGCCGGGTCGAAGGCCTCGGCAGCATCTCCGGCCGGCAGGGGGCGACCGTCGTGGCCTCCTTTCGCCCGATAACGTTGGGGAGGGAGCCGTGAGTCGGCTCCTTCCCGTTATTTTTTTTCGTCCTGATGAAGCGAATTAGCCGCCTTTCCACTTGAGGCGAAGCCCACCAAAATAAGTCGAGGGAAGAATGAAGCGGAGCCCCCTTTTCTGGGGGCCTCGCTAGTGATTGGACGGCTCGGCCGGAGGTGCTAGGGTAAGTAACGGAGGGACATTATCTATCACCTGTATACCATGGATCGGTCGTGGTCAGGCCTTGGCAGCCGACGGTTTCTGCGGGGCCGCATGTATGCTACGTAGAAAACGAATCCCGAATTCACGGACCCGGTCCGTATCGTTGCCGGTGATTGCGCGCCTCGGGCTGATCTTCATCCTCATCTCGATTTCCTCATGCGGGAGCCGACCTTTTTCCGGTAGGCCGAACGTTATCCTGATTTCCCTGGACACTCTCCGAAGAGATGCCGTCGGCCCGCAAAACGATCGAGAATCACTGACGCCGAACATCGATTCATTCTCCAAGTCAGCGATCACCTACAGAGCTGCGTTCACCACGGTCCCGTTCACCCCCTCGGCCCACATGACGATGCTCACGGGCCGGCATCACGCTGTCCATGGGGTCTCCCGGAAAGGCACCAGGTTGTCGCTTTCGATTCCGACCATAGCTGAAATCGTAGCGGAACGCGGGTATCACACGTTCGGGAGGTACACTGTCGGGTGGCTCAAGCCCGAGTTCGGCTTTGGAAGGGGTTTCGACTCGTACGAGAAGGTAGAGCATGGCCCGACCTATGCCTGGCGTGTGAACGAGAGCGCGATACAGGCAATTGACCACCTCCGAGAATCTCCGAAGCCGTTTTTCGCCTTTCTCCATTACTACGATCCCCACTCAGACTTCGTGAACCAATCCCACACCTCGTGGCCCTATTTCGCCCCGCCGGAGTACCGGGCGCGGGTTGAGATGAGCGAGGAGGACTTCTGCACTGCACAAGAAGAATGTGCAACTCAGTTCTTGATCGTAAACGACCGAGACCGCGTCGAAGTCCCGGGATCCGCAATAGAGACTCTCCGCAAGCTCTATCACTCGGGCGTGAAATATACAGATCAGGCTATCGGCGAGTTCCTCCATCATCTTCAGGAACGAGGACTTCTCGAATCCAGTGTCGTCCTAATCACCTCCGATCATGGAGAAGAGTTCAGGGAGCACGGTATGTTCCTCCATTCCCAGGTGTACGAGGAATCCGTAGCGGTCCCTTTGATTGTCCGTTTTCCCAGGGGATTGGGAGGAGGCCGGACACTCCGTCAACCCGTAGATTTGCGGGAGGTTTTTTCGGTTATCGAAATGGTTACGCGGAGCGACTTCACGATCGAGAGCTCGATCGGCAACGGACTACCAATTCTCGATGATGCACCTGTGGTCTTTCAGGACAAGATTCGAAAGAAGATCTGGGGGCTGTTGGCGGATGAATGGAAAATCGTCGTTGATTTTGAAAAGAACAATGTGGAGTTGTTTCGCGGTGAAGCCGGCAACGGCGAGAGTGAGGACCTCTCATCGCAGCACGAGATCGTCAAACTGGAGCTCATGGAACTGCTGAGCCAAGAGATTCAGGGCTTTGCTCTCGCCCGCGAGGCGATCGAGAATGATGGTCCCGCAATGGAAAACGCCCCCCTGACTGAAGAAGAGACCAAACGCCTCAACGCCCTTGGCTATCTTCAATAGCTTCGGGTGTTGCCTACCGATGTCAGAAACATCAACGGTATGAAACACCGGCTGCCGGTCAAAGGTCCCGTACGTGGGCGGCTCGAAAAAGGCACGGCTTCGGTCGTCCGGTTTATTCGAGATAACCGAGGACACGCAGGCTCTCTTCGGTGTTCTCGTCGATGGCCGGTGCCTCGGCACTCTCGTAGAGGAGTTCGCTTTTTCGGTGGAGGTCCAGTAGCCGTACCATCTCCTCGATTTTCACACTCTCCTGAGCGGCAAGATCCACCTGTTCGAGAGGGTCTTGTTTAAGGTCGAAGAGCATGCGAACACCGTCCACGCGCGAAACGAACTTCCATCTCCCGACAATAAGAGCTGAACTATCCGGCCCGTGCGCAGGCTCCTCCGAGATGAGGACTCTCTCCTCTCGCGTTGGTAGTTGGTCGAGAAGGTTGATTCCTTTCATCTGATCGGGTACCTCAATTCCAACTCGCGACAGGATTGTCGGGGCAATATCTAGAAGGCTCGCGGGGTATTCCTGAACGTCGGATCTCGGAACACCCGGGCCAGCCATGATCAGAGGCACCCGAATGAGTTCCTCGAATTGTGAATGGCCGTGGCCGATTCCGTAGAAGCCCCTGGGATCTCCACCCAGGTTTCGCTCGATCACGGCATGGTCCCAGAACTCCTCCCCATGGTCGGATGTGATGACAATCAGCGTGTCGTCTCTCACGCCCAACATCTCCAGTTCCTTCAAAAGACGGCCTATCTGGCCGTCGACGTACCGCAGGCAACCATCGTATACGGCAAGACGATGCTGGCGGAACGAATCGAATTCCGGAGTATCTAAATGGAGGCCCTTCGGGTACCCCCAATTTCCATGAGCCTTTTTGCGCGGGCCATGGCCGGCGACCTCGAAGAATTCGAAATACTCATCCGGCGGCTCGTTGGGGTGGTGCAGATCCACGTACTGGAGGTGGATGAAGAACGGTCTTCCTGTCGTTCGGGAGAGCGCGTCCCGGCACAACCCGCATCGAACCCCGGCCCCCCGTCCGGCCGCCGCCTCAATGAACACACCCTGCACGGACGGCCGCGGCCGAGATGGAGTAGATGGAGTCAGGAGGTGG